>ENA-UOJJ01000475-UOJJ01000475.1-human-gut-metagenome-genome-assembly--contig:-CS66-NODE-475-length-68076-cov-12.263757_pt1 | contig 68076 bp, 67 predicted proteins | sample MGYA00242343_ERZ723890 | MGnify/ENA metagenome assembly ERZ723890
TATAAAGATTATTCTGTTGTGGTTAAATATAAAAATTACCAGAAGAGAAATTATTAAAAAAGGTTCCTTGTCAAATGGTGTGGGTGTAAAGTCTATATAACAGACCTTACACTTTTTAGTTTGTTGAAAATCATTCTAATTGAGAATATATTCTACTAAATCACCGATTTGAAAATCAAGTAATTTACAGAATGTTTCTAGTGTACTTATGTTTATGCTTTTGCAATTTCAAAGGAATTGGAGGTTTGATCTTATAAACTTTTTTAGGTGGATTAAGCTATCAGAGTTTCAAAGTAAATTGACTTTCGTAGTAATGTGGTATATAATGACATTATATAATTTTACGAACAGTTGGAGGCAGTTATATGAAAATGCAGCAGATGCTTAGTCTTGTAAGACGAGCTGTACAGGATTACAATATGATAGAAGAGGGGGATAAAATAGCTGTTGGTATTTCAGGTGGAAAGGACAGTCTTTCAATGCTTGCAGTTTTAAAGGCATTACAGAGATTTTATCCTAAGCATTTTGAACTGGAAGCTATTACTGTTAATGTTGGTTTTGAGGGTATGGACTTTTCTCCTATTCAGAAATATTGTGATGAATTAGGCGTTAATTATCACATTATAAATACGGATATTGCCGAAATTGTTTTTAAAGAAAGGGAAGAAAAAAATCCTTGTGCCCTATGTGCTAAAATGCGAAAGGGTGCCTTAAATTCTAAGGTTGATGAGCTTGGATGTAATAAAATTGCCCTTGGTCATAATAAAGATGATGTTATAGAGACGTTTTTAATGGCGTTGTTATATGAAGGAAGAATTCATTGCTTCAGCCCGTATACGTTTTTAAGCAGAAGAAAAATTGCTTCTATAAGACCTTTAATATATGTTCCTGAAAAGGATGTAATAGGTTTTGCTAAAAAGGAAAATCTGCCTGTTGTTAAAAATAAATGTCCGGCAGACGGTAAAACTACAAGAGAGGATATTAAAAATATGATTAAAGAATTTGCACTGAAATATGACCATTTTGAGGACAGAACATTTAATGCAATTAAAAGGTCGTATTTAGAGGGTTGGAAGGTTGATGATTAATGGCTACATATCATGAAGAAGTAAAAAATAAATTAACCCTGAAGTTAAGGGAAATATTAAAAGAGCTGCCTGATTTTTGCAGAGAATTTTTTCTTGCTCTTGCCAACAGCAGAGAAATAAGAACAAGGGTTGCCTATGGATATGACCTGAAGATTTTTTTTAACTTTTTGGTTGAAGAATGTCCTAAATTTATTGGTAAGAGTATTAAAGAACTTACTGTAGAGGATTTGGGGAATGTTACAGCTACTGACCTTAACGAGTTTATGAGCTATACTGAATATTATATAAACTCTGAAGGTGAGGAAAAGGCAAATCACGAAAATGGTAAATCCAGAAAGCTGGCAGCAGTAAGAAGTCTGTTTAAATATTTTTACAGAATGGAAAAGATACCTGCAAATCCTGCTGATTTAGTGGAGACACCCAAAATACATGAAAAAGAAATAATAAGACTGGAGCCTAATGAAACTGCTGAATTGTTGGATGTAATTGAAAAGGGCGAAAGACTGACAGATGGTGAAAAAAAGTATTTTGAAAAAAACGGTAAAAGAGATTTGGCCATAGTAACACTGCTTTTGGGTACGGGAATGAGAGTTTCGGAATGTGTGGGCATTGATATAAATGATATTGATTTTGATGTAAATGGTGTTAAAATTACTCGTAAAGGCGGTAATGAAATGGTAGTTTACTTTGGTGATGAGGTAGAAAGAGCTTTAAAAGATTATTTAGAAGAAAGAAAAGATAAAGAGGTTAAGCCGGGGAATGAAAAAGCATTGTTTCTTTCAATACAAAATAAGAGAATAGGTGTGCGTTCCGTTGAAAAGCTGGTTAAAAAATATGCCCAAAAGGTAACTGCCCTTAAAAAAATTTCACCACACAAGCTGAGAAGCACATATGGTACAACACTTTACAATGAAACGGGAGATATATATCTTGTGGCTGATGTCCTTGGACACAAGGATGTAAATACCACAAGAAAGCATTATGCACAGATGCAGGACGATAACAGAAGAAGAGCTGCAAAGGCAGTAAAGCTCAGAGATTAGCGGTGGTAGTATGAAATATACAAATAAGGCTTTGTCACTCATTGAAAATGAAAAGTGGTATGAGGCACAGGCTGTATTGCAGGAGGCTGTTGAAAAGGAGCCTTGTTGTGAAAGTTATAACAATTTAGGCGTATTCTATATTGATAATGGAATACAATATAAAAATGCAGGGTCTAAAGAGGCAAGAAAGCTTGGCTATAAATATTTGAAAATGGCTGAACATTGTGACTTGAACTATAAAAATTTAATTGCTCTTGCCGAATACAATTATCATTATGGCGATGGAGATGATGCCTGCAAGTTTTATAAAAAGGCATCGGAGCTTGATAAAAATTATCTTGTTTATAATAATCTTGCCTGTGGCTGTTATAATCTCGGCGGATATGTTAAGGCTGTAATGTATTTTGACAAGGCTTTAAAAATTGCTGATAAAAATATTGATGATATTAAGATATCCTATTGTTATTCTCTTTTAAAATGTAATGAGGATTACAGCGGAATTTTAAGTACTGTAAGTGATGAAAACTGGACTGTACTTGACAGATTTGTACTTTACTATTTTAATGATGATATTGAAAAGGCTTATAATATTGCTGACAGAGTAATTGAAGATTGGGAGTTTAATTTGCCTGTTCTTGCCATGCTTTATGAGTGTATTGAAAAAAACAATGTTGTTGGTTTAAAAAGGTTTGACAATGAAATTATTAAGCTTGTAAGCAATAAGGATAAAAGAAGTGAAATAATAAAGAAATATAATTATATACCTGTTATGCTTTGGCAGTGTAAGTATATCGGGTGCGAAAAGCATTGAACCAATTAATTAAATAAATACATTAATTGGAATGTTAACAAACTTGAAAAGAGGTTGATTATATGTACAAGGTTTTAACTATAGCGGGAAGTGATTGCAGCGGCGGTGCAGGTATTCAGGCAGATATTAAGACAATAACGGCACATGGAATGTATGCAATGTCAGCTATTACATCACTTACTGCACAGAATACAACAGGTGTTTATGGTGTTTATGACTCAACTCCCGAGTTCCTTGCCAATCAGCTTGAGTGTATATTTACTGATATTAGACCTGATGCTGTTAAAATTGGTATGGTGTCTGATAAGACTCTTATTAAGGTTATAGCTGAGAAGTTAAAAGAATATAAGGCGGAAAATATTGTGCTTGACCCGGTTATGGTATCTACAAGCGGCAGCAGGCTTTTAAAGGAAGACGCTATTGATGTGCTTGTAAATGAGCTAATGCCTCTTGCAATACTTATTACTCCTAATCTTGATGAAGCTGCGGTTTTACTTAGCAAAAAAATTAAAACTGTTGATGAAATGAGAATAGCAGCTAAGGAGCTTGGGGAAAAATATAATTGTGGTGTGCTTGTTAAGGGCGGTCATTTAGATGAAATGGCTACGGATGTGTTATTTGACAAAAGTAAATTTTATGAGTTTACGTCTGAAAGAGTAAATACAAGAAATACTCATGGAACAGGCTGTACATTAAGCTCTGCCATTGCCTGCAATATTGCTGAAGGATGCAGTCTTGAGGAAAGTGTTAAAAATGCTAAAGAGTATTTAACGGGAGCTTTAAAGTATTGTCTTGACTTGGGTAAAGGTAACGGTCCTGTAAACCATTGTTATTTGATTGGAAGATAGATGCTGTCTTTAATAGCTAAAATTGAAATTGATTAGGATGTTTATGACAGCTGTTTTAATGTTGTTAGGATTATACCGCTGTCAGAGCAATTAATGACTAGGTCAAATTTCTTACAGAAAAATTTTAAGGAGGCAATATTATGTGTACAGCAGTAACTTATAAAACAAATGATTATTATTTTGGAAGAACATTAGATTATGATTTTTCATATGGTGATGAGGTTGTAATAACACCTCGTAATTATCCGTTTGAATTTCTTAATATGAGTACTATTAAAAATCATTATGCTTTAATCGGTATGTCACATGTTGTGAGGGATTATCCCCTCTATTATGATGCAGTTAATGAAAAAGGTCTTGGAATGGCAGGATTGAATTTTGTGGGAAATGCTGATTACAAGGAATTTGCTGAGGGTAGAGATAATGTGTCACCCTTTGAATTTATTCCGTGGATATTAAGTCAGTGTGCAACAGTAAAAGAAGCCAAAGTTCTTCTAAAGAAAATAAACCTTATAAATATATCTTTCAGCGAAGATCTACCTTTGGCACAGCTTCATTGGATAATTGCTGACCGTAATGAAGCCATAACAGTGGAATCAGTGAAAGAAGGAATTAAGATTTATAATAATCCTATAGGTGTTTTGACAAATAATCCTACATTTGATGAGCAGATGTTCCAGTTAAATAATTATATGCATTTGTCCTCAAAGGATCCGGTTAATAATTTTTCTGATAAGCTGCCATTACAGGTATATAGCCGCGGTATGGGCGCCTTGGGACTTCCCGGAGATTTGTCATCACAATCCCGCTTTGTAAGAGCTGCTTTTACAAAAATGAACTCGCTTTCGGGGAATTCTGAAAGAGAAAGTGTTAACCAATTTTTTCACATATTGGGTGCTGTTGAGCAGCAGAGAGGCTGTTGTAACGTCGGTGACGGAAAGTTTGAAATTACAAATTATACTTCATGCTGTAATGGAGATAAAGGCATTTATTACTATACAACTTACGATAATCATCAGATTACGGCAGTTGATATGCACAGAGAAAATCTTGAAGGGGTAAACCTGGTAAGATACACTCTTATTTATGGAGAACAAATTAAAATGCAAAATTAGCTAATATTTGAATTTTGATAGAAAAGGCATATATTGTAAAAATAAGGTGATTAATATGAAAAAAGTACTTGTAATATTAACAGGGGGTACAATTGGCAGTACATCCCAAAATGGTGCTGTTGATGTAAGTTCAGAAACAGCATATGTTATTACTAATCTATATTATGATAAATACGGCAGAGATATTGAATTTGATGTAGTTCAGCCTGTAAATATATTAAGTGAAAATATAACGTCAAACATATGGCTTGAGCTTTGTAATTGCCTTGACAATGTTAACTGCAATAAGTACAGTGGAATAATTATCTGTCATGGTTCTGATACGCTGACTTATACTTCCAATGTTGTTGGTATGCTTTACAATAAGCTGCCTTTACCCATTGTGTTAATTGCCTCTAATTATGAGCTTGACAATGAAAAAAGCAATGGAATAATTAATTTCAGAAGTGCGGTATCTCTTATTAAGAAGGGTATAAGAGGTGTATTTGTTGCTTACAGTGATGATAAGGGTGACAATAATATTTATATTGCTACAAGAATTATTGAAGCGGAGCCGTACCTTGACCAGTACGGAAGTTTTGACGGTAAGCCTTGGGGCAAAATTGTTGATGACAGACTTGTTGTAAATATGTTTCCGAGTATTGAAGAACTAAATTCTTTTAAGCCTTTTAATATACAAAGACCTGAGTGTTTTAAAAATAAGGTTATGCTTATAAGACCTTATCCCGATATGGATTATAGTAATATTAAAATTGACGGAGTAAGTGCAGTGGTTCACTATATGTATCATTCTGCAACAGCGTGTGTGGCAGGTGATAATACTTCAATAATAAATTTTGCAAAAAGGTGTAAGGAATATGGAGTGAAGCTTTATGCAGCTTCTTTTAAAGATAGAAATATTGAAAGAGCTTATGTGTCAAGCAAAGAAATTTTAAATGAGAATGTTATACCTCTTTTTAATATTTCGGCTGAGGCTGCCTATGTTAAGGTTCTTATAGCTGAGAACAGCCGAAATTTTGATGTTAATAAAACCATATATTTTGAAAGCCTCTGATGTTATAAAAGACCCGAACTTAAAACTTGGGTCTTTTAATGTTTATTAAATTATATAAAGTGTAAAAAAACTGTTTATTTTACATAAAAAATGGTGTATAATTAAAATAATATCATAAAATGGAGAGGTATGCTATGAACAGTATTAAAGACTTTTTTATAAATATATATGGTATGTTGTTTAAGGATAACAGATTATTGTGGTCATTGTCACTGAATGATTTTAAGACAAAGTTTGCAGGCTCATATTTTGGTATAATATGGGCATTTGTGCAGCCAATATGTACTATTCTTGTGTTTTGGTTTGTATTTCAGCTGGGTTTTAAAACTCAGGACGTAGGAAATGTACCCTATGTTTTGTGGCTTATGACAGGCTTAATTCCATGGTTCTTTTTTTCAGAAGCTTGGAATACAGCGACAAATGCTTTTATTGAGTATAGCTATTTAGTTAAAAAAATAGTGTTTAAGATTAATATTTTACCTGTGATTAAAATTATATCTGCTTTGTTTGTACATTTATTTTTTATCTTATTTATGCTTGTTGTTTATGCATGTTACGGTGTAAAGTTTGATATGTATGTTTTACAGATTTTTTATTATGGCATTTGTATGATAACCCTTGTTACGGTACTTAGCTTTATTACAGCTCCATTAGTTGTGTTTTTTAAGGATTTGACGCAGATAATGAATATTATTTTACAGTTTGGTATGTGGCTTACTCCTATTATGTGGAATATAGATACAATAGAAATTTCTGATACTGCAAAATTACTGTTTAAGTTAAATCCAATGTATTATATTGTGCAGGGGTACAGGGACAGCCTTATTTATAAAAATATTTTTTTCTTTAATATAAAGCAGACGATATATTTTTGGTTGTTAATTATAATATTTGCATTTATAGGCGGGCATATTTATAAAAAGCTTAAACCTCATTTTGCAGATGTTTTATAAAGGAGTTTGTTTATGAATGATGTTTCAATTAAGGTAGATAATCTTACAAAGGCCTACAGATTGTATGAAAAACCTATTGACAGATTAAAGGAGTCGCTGAGTCTGACTAAAAAATGTTACCATAGGGAGCACTATGCTTTAAAGAATGTTTCTTTTGAAATAAAAAAGGGAGAAACTGTAGGTATTATAGGTGTAAATGGTGCCGGCAAGTCTACCATACTCAAAATAATAACAGGTGTGTTAAGTCCTACAGGGGGTAAGGTTACGGTAAATGGAAAGATATCTGCTCTTTTGGAGCTGGGTACAGGATTTAATCCTGAATATTCAGGTATGGAAAATATATATCTTAATGGTACTATGATGGGCTTTAGTAAGGAGGAGATTGATGCAAAGGTAAATTCAATACTTGAATTTGCAGAGATTGGTGAATTTATTAAACAGCCTGTAAAAACCTATTCTAGCGGTATGTTTGTTAGGCTTGCTTTTGCTGTTGCAATTAATGTAGAGCCTGACATTCTTATTATTGACGAGGCATTAAGTGTAGGTGATGTTTTTTTTCAGCAGAAATGCTATAAGAAAATAAAAGAGCTTGCAGGAAAGTCTACGGTTCTTATTGTTTCTCATGATTTAAATGCAATGACAAAATTCTGTAAAAGAATTATAGTAATGGCAGACGGGAAAAATGTTTTTGATGGTGATTCCAATGAGGCAATTGCAAAGTACTTTAAGCTTAAGCAGGGCTCAATGGGAAAGAATAAGACCGATACAAATACAGAAATAAAAAATTTTATGGATTACAGAGAGCCAAAAGACAATGATTATAGCGGAAGACTAAATGTAATTATTGAAAAATATTTTTATTCTATAGATGGGGAACCTTTTTCTGAGAGTTGTCAGAAAGATGATGAGTTTAAAGTATCTATGATTATAAATTCAAATATGGATATAGAAAATGTAATTGTCGGCTATCAAATAAGGGATAAATATGGAAATGAGGTTTTTGGTCAGACTTCACTTACTTCTGATGTTGAACAATATGTCATATCAAAGGGCAGAAATGTTATTAACTTTGCTTTTGACTGGCCGGAAATAAGAGAGGGAGATTATTTTATAACTCTTGGTATCGGTAATGGTACTGATGTTTTAAATCAAGTTGAAGAATGTTGGGTAAACAATGCAATTCATGTTATCGCAACAACTCATGGAAAAACAATATTTGGTATATTTAATCATGATATGAAGGAATTTGAAATAAGCAAGATTTAATTTGCGGAGGCAAAATGATGGAAAAATGGAAATATTATAAACCTGTGTTTGAATGTGATGAACTGAATTATTATCTTCTAAAGTTTGCACCATGGTCAGGACATAGAAATTTTGTATATGATTTTGTGAATTACATCAGACCTGAAATTGTTGCGGAGCTTGGAAGCCATTATGGATGTTCTGCATTTACTTTTGCTCAGGCTGCAAAGGATTTTAAGCTTGATACAAAAATGTATTTTGTGGATACATGGCAGGGTGATGATTTTACAAAAAAGTATGACAATGATGTGTATACTGTTTTTAGTAATACTGTTGATAAATTTTACAGCAATCAGAACATAAATATGCTCAGGATGACTTTTGATGAGGCTGTTGAAAAATTTGATGATAAATCAATTGATTTACTTCATATTGATGGCTCACATTATTATGAAGATGTAAAAAGAGATTTTGAAACATGGCTGCCAAAGGTTAAGGATAATGGAATTATAATGCTTCACGATATAAGCTGTGATATTGTACTGGGTGATATTATGGGGTCACACAAGTATTGGCTTGAGCTTAAGGAAAAATATGAGTATACTGTTGACTTTGATTTTAGCTGGGGACTGGGCATTATATTTCTTGACAAGTGTAAGTATGAGGAATTTAAAGCATCAGGGGTAATAAAAGAAAAATATCAGAGAATAAATAATGCACTAGATGTTGAATACAAAGATCAGCTTAGGAAAAATTATTTTGAACTTAGGGATAAGCAGATTTACATTGATGAGTTGCTTAAACAGAAAAAATTATTGAATTATCACATTGATGCCTATAAAAAAAATAATGAAGAAATAAGACAACAGTATGAAAAAGAAATTGATGAAATAAAGAAGCAATATGAAAAAGAGATTAAAGAAACCATTAAGGCTTACGAACAGAATAAGGAAGAAATTGTAAAAATTTATGAGGAAAACAGAGAGAAAACTGTTGGGGATTATGAAAAGCAGATACAGGAAATCAATAACAGCTATACAAAAACAATAAAGGGTAAGGATTGTTATATTGAGGAGCTTGAAGAAATTAAGAGGCAAAAAGATGCTTTGGAGGAGGCTTATCATAATACAATTAATTATAAGTTGTCAGAAATGAAGATGAAATTTAAAAAGTAGGTGAAATATATGGATAAATTGTCTGTAATTATTCCTGTTTATAATACAGAAAAATATTTACCCAGATGTATTGAAAGTTTAATAAATCAGACATATAAAAATATTGAGTATATATTTGTAAATGATTGTTCTCCGGGAAATGCTGAAGAGATTATAAAAAAATATCAGGCAGATGATGAACGAATAAAATATGTGACTTATGATGAAAACAGAGGATTGTTTAGGGCAAGAATGGCAGGTGCTGAAGTTGCAGACGGAGACTATATAGCCTTTATGGACAGTGATGATTATGCAACCCTTGACTATTATAATACGCTTATAAAATGTGCTGAAGAAAAAAATGTAGAAATTGCTGTTGGAAAGACCATTTTTAAGAAAATGGACAATTCTGAATATATTAGAAATTTTCATGATGAGTGTTTTATATTTGATAAAATTGAGGGTGAAGAAGTAAGAAAAGCTTATTTTACACAAAAGGGACTTTGTTTTTCGTGGCATACAGTATGGAATAAGATATATAAAAAGGATTTATGGGATAAATGTTTTCCATATTATAAAAAAATTGATACACATCTTATAATGACAGAGGATATTGCTTTTTCTTCTCTGCTTTTTTATAATGCAAAATCAGTAGCAGCTGTAGATAATGACGGTTATTATTATTGTGAAAATGAAAATGCTTCAACTAATGCCAATAAGACCACTATTAAAAGATTTAAAAAAAATATGGCTGATATAAAACGTGTATTTGAATTTGTAAATGAATATCTTGATGAGGTTAGTGCTGAGGACTATATAAAGAACAGTTTTTTTGAAACTAAAAAATATTATGCCAGAATGTGGAATGAGCTTGCGTATAATACATTTAAGGGAGAGGAACTTGCAGAGGCTGATAAAATTATGGACAGCTTTGTCCCGGGGTTTAAGGAACATACAAATGCAGATTTTCATTTTTTTGAATCTGTTTCCACTAAGTGGAATAGTGGACTTGAAAGCATTAAGGAGAGTATTATAAAAAGTAATTGTAAATATATAAGTTTTGATATATTTGATACTCTTATTATGAGATATATTTACAGACCTGAGGATGTTTTCCTTCTGATGAACAAAAGGTTTGAAGAACTTTATAAAACTAATATAAGCTTTGACAAGCTCAGAATATATGCTGAAAAAGAATGCAGACGCAGGTTTGGTGAAAGTAATCCTGAATATCAGGATGTAAATATCAGTGAAATTTATGATTGCCTTGCGGATTATTATAAAATACCTGTTGAAGTAGCTAAAGCTATGGAGAAAGAGGAAAAGAATATTGAAATAAAGCTTACACACAGGAGAAGGGCGGCAATGGAGCTTTTTGATGTTGCTGTTGCATCAGGTAAAGAGGTTATACTGGTATCTGATATGTACTTAGATGAAGAAACCATTAAAGCTATGCTTGAAAAGGCCGGTTACAGAAATTACAAAAAGCTGTATCTCTCTTCTAAATTAAGATTAACAAAGGCACAGGGGGATATTTTTAAGGCTGTAATGAAGGATTTAAATGTTAAAGGACAGGATATTCTTCATATAGGCGATACATGGATTAACGATATTATAAGACCTAAAAGTTTAGGTATTAATACTGTGTTTTTTCCTAAAGCTATAGAGGTATTTGAAAATAAAATAAAGGGAATTAATACAAATATGTGTCATAATATAGCTTATTCCGTATGTGGTGCAATATGTAATTTTTCTAAATTTGAGGAGAGTCTTGGATACAGAACTATGCTTGCTTTAGCAGCAGGATATTATTTTGATAATCCATACAGAAGTTTTAATGATGAATCAGATTTTAATATTGATCCTTATTTTATAGGGTATTATGCACTGGGTATGCATATGGTAGGATTATCAAAATGGATATGTGATAACAGTAAGGAATATGACAAAATTTATTTTATGGCAAGGGATGGATATTTGACAATGCTTGCTTATAATATTTATAAAAGTGAAAGTGATTGTCAGGCTGAATATATTTACACTTCAAGAAAGCTTTTGCTGCCTGCAATGATAGAAAGTAAAGAGGACTTTTTTGATTTGCCCGTTGAGTTTAGAAATCATTCACCGGCAACAATGCTTAATTTACTTGATTTTTGCTCTGCTGAATTTAATAGTGAAAATTTACCCTTTAAATTGAATGAGGTATTTAAGGATGAATACAGTTACCATAGTTTTATTGAATATTTTATTGAGAATGTTTATGATGAAAACAAGCATATTGAGGCTGTAGAAAGGTGTAAAAAATATTATGCACCTGTTGCCTGCGGGAAGAATATTTCATTTGATATGGGGTACAGCGGAAGAATACAGACTGCTGTATCAAGTGTGTGCGGAAAAGGCATAGATGCACTTTTTGTTCATAGAGATGATAAGCGTTCAAAAGATATGGAGAGGAAAGGTAACTATAAAATAAAGTGTTTTTATGATTTCTATCCATATATGTCAGGACTTATAAGGGAGCATATTTTGTCAGACAGCTCTCAATCTTGTGTTGGGCTTACTGAAAATATTGAGCCTGTATTTGATGATATTGAAAAAAATTATCAGGACAGTTTTATTATATCTAAAATGCAGCAAGGAGCTTTGGATTTTGTAAGGGATTTTAAAAATATATTTGGAGAATATATTGACTATATGAGTATTAAGCCATATGAGGTATCTATGGTATTTGAAGGCTATTTAAGGTGCGGGAAGGATATGGACAGACAAATATTTAAAGCATCATATTTTGAGGACCTTGTTTATGGTTCAAGGGATAATATAAATATTTATGATTTTGTAAAAAGCTATTTATTGACATTACCTGTAAATGAAGGTGCAAAAAATGCAATAACAAAAAGAGATATGCTTGAAGAGGTTGTGAAGGGGCACAGCAGATTAGTCAGAGCACTAGCATATATTGTTTTTGACCCGCAGTTATTTAAGTTATACATTATAGATATTCTTAACCGAAAACCGAAGGTTTTAAGAACTCTAGTCAAAGTTAAGCATATTTTCTTTGGAAAACCCGGAGGAAAAGAAAATGAGCAATGAAGTTAAGAAAGAAACGGAAGACAGTGTTATAAGAAAAAAATCTTTAATATGGTTGTTTATCGGTATTATGTGTATAGTAATTTCTTTTGGAATTAATTATTATACACCGGGTAAAGTAGCAACAATTAAGCTTGTTGCAACAGGAGAGAAAAATGCAGCTTCCCTTGGAAATAATGTGAGAATTTGTAAAATATTATCAGATAAGGATACGGAGTTTGAGGATTATTATGATTTTGAAGAATTGACCATTGGCGGTAACTGGGAAATAGATAAAGAAAATAATCTATTAACCTGCTATAATGTTGCTGAAAATTCAGAGGCAGTTATTAATGTGAGAGATTCAAAGAATATAAGCATTGATTTTGTATCTGAATTGGGTTCGGGTATAGTTGAAGTATATATTGATGATAAACTTGCTGAAACTATAGATTTATATTCTGATACTGAATGGTCAAGCCTTACAAAGAATTATGAGCTTAAATATCCAAATGTTTTTGTTTTCGATGCTGCGTGGATGATTTTATTTGTATTGGGATTTATATGCATAATTATTTTTATTAAAAATAATTATGGTTATGTTAAGATTAAAATTCAGGACAGACAAATTACTAAATTAAATTCAATATGCATAAAAGGAGCTATATGTACAGGAATATTTGCTGTTGCGGTTTATATTGTAATATTTACGGTTTTTCAGAATGCTGTGTATAAAAATGTTTATGATAAAGAGGTAGTTTTGACTGTTACGGCAACAGGAGAGAAAGGCAGCAGGGCATTAGCAAATAATGTAAGAATTACGAATATTAATGTAAATGGCACAGACTATGATTTTTCTGATATTAAATTAAAAGATGGATGGGAATACAGCAGCACCGATCATATGTTATATGTGTATAATACTGAGGAACCTGCAAGCTTTGATATAAAACTTAATGATGTAAGAACAATAGATGTAAGTTATGTTCAGGAAGTTGGCTCAGGTATTTTTGAAATAAGTGTTGATAATAAAGTTGTTCATACTGTGAACTCATATAAAAATTGTAAGTGGGAAAATAATATGGTAACATATAAGGCAAGCCCTTTGCTACAGCCGTATAGCTCTTATATTTTATTGACCCTATTATTTATATTATTCTTTGCTTTAAGCTGTTTCCTTAATTATAAAAGTGAAAAATGGGATAAGGTCTTTAATTATATAAAGTTTATGGTTATAAATATTATATTTTCCGTTGTTTTATATTTCTTCATATCATTGATTCAGAGAGAAAGTATTATTGATACTATAACATGGGCAATAAATAATCAACAAAATTTTATTGAAGGATTATGTATAGTGGTACTCTTAAATATATTGTTAACCATGATATTCAAAAAGAGTTATCGAAGTTTTGTTGTATTATCTGTGATATTTATTCTGCTGTTAACCGTAAATTATTTTAAGCTGCAATTCAGAGATAATCCGCTATTTCCTTGGGATTTCCTTTTGATGCGTGTTGCAGCTTCTGTAGTTAGCAGGTTTAAGCTAATTCCTTCTGTTACCTTTGCAATGTCGGTTATAGCTTTTATTGCAGTAATAATTGCACTTTATATTATTGCAAAAAAAAGAAGTGTATACAAAATGAGTGTAATAACAAGGACTGCAACAGCTGTAATAGTTTGTGCTTTGCTTGTAACCTATTTTTCAACATATTTATTTACAACAGGAGTTAATTTATTTACAGCGAAAGAGTATTATATTGAGAAAGGTTTTGTATCGGCTTTTGCAGAAAGTGCTAAATATTTGAAACCTATAGATAAACCTGAAAATTACAGTGAAGAAACTATGCAGGTGATTTATAATAAAATTAATTCCTTACCGGAACAGTATGATGGTAATAAAGCAAATATTATTGTAATAATGAGTGAATCTTTCTGGGATATAACAAGAGTTAAGGAGCTTGGATTCAGAGAGGAAATATTTCCGACTTACAGAAAACTTCAGAACGCAGCTGTAACGGGTGAGCTGCTCACCAATGTATATAATGGAGGAACTGTAAATTCAGAGTTTGAAGCACTTACAGGTTTTTCTGTTGCTTATCTCCCAACGGAGTATATGCCATATCAAAGATGTATGAGACCGGATTTTTTTTCTATTAACAGTTATTTAAAGAGTGAGGGTTATGAAAGTCTTGCAATACACCCATTTGAAAAAACTAACTATAATAGAAATACTGCTTATGAATATTTTGATTTTGACAAAACTCTATGGGAAGAGGATTTTGATGAAAATGCTGAAAGGATGAGAGGGTATATTTCAGATCATGCTTTGATTGAAAGAATAATATCCGAATATGAAAAACATAATTCAAAATCAGATACACCTTGGTTTAATCTGTCTGTTTCTATGCAAAATCATGGAGGTTATTGGGAAAGCTCTATTGATAGTGATAAGAATTATGATATTGATGTGAGTAATTTTAAGGAAAATTCTCAAGGTTCAATAAAGGATTTGGCAATAGGTTTACATTATTCTGATTTAGCGTTAGGTGAATTAATTGATTATTTTGAAAATGTTGATGAACCAACGATTATTATTATGTTTGGTGATCATATGTCTAATGCGGGTCCGATTGGAGAAACATTGCTTGATCAATCAGAGCTTTTAAAAGGAAATGTTGATTTATCTAGCGGTGTTAAAAGTATTTCAGCACAAAATGAACAAAGTATATTGGAGCAAAGACGTGTTCCGTTTATGGCTTGGAGTAATGAAGAGAATATTAATAAGGATTGTGGTATAGTAAGCGTTACCCAGCTTTTACCTACTGTATTTTCTGAATATAATGTAAAAATGCCAAAATATTTTGAATATTTGAAAAAAAGTCAGGAAATTTATCCTGCATGTGCTTCAGGCATTTTTGTAGATAAAGAGAAAAATGCCAACTTTGTTGATAATATGAATGATGAACAAAAGAAAAAGTATGATGAATACTGGCTAATTGAGTATGATTATATATTTGGTAAAAACTATTTAAAGGATTTATTTGATTATTAGTGGGGTGTCTGACAGTGTTATTATATAGAGCGTTTAATAATAAATATGTCTTTGAAATTGACAGTTTTATAAAAAATATTAAGCAATATGGTATCAAAAACACTGTCAGTATGTATCTCAGAAATTATGTTATAGGATATGACTGTATCAGACGCTGTTTTAGAGACAATAAATCGGTAAAAATGCTTGAGCTTATTGAAAAAAAATGCAACGGCAATTTCAGAATTGAAACGTATTTTAATATGGGATATTGTATGTTTGGTCCTGTAATTTATGAATTTATTTTATGGTTGTATAATCAGTCTGTAAATTATAATGAACTGTGGTTCTTATCAAGAGAGGGTTGGTTGTTAAAAAAAGTATTTGATATTTATTGTAATAGCACAGGAAAGGCTTTTGTGAATACAAAGTATTTTTTGTCTTCAAGAAGAGCTGCTTCGGTAGCAGCAATTAAAGAGGAAAAAGATATTAAAGAAATTTTGAGCCAATATTATAAAGGAAGCGTTAATAATCTGATTAAAACAAGACTTGGTATTACCATTAATTATGATTTTTATGTTGAAATGCCAAGAGATATTGAACAGGTTATGTCTTATATAAATATTGAAAGTGTAATTAATAAGGCAAAAGAAGAAAGAAAAAATTATATTCAATACTGTAAGGATTTTGATAAAAAAAATATTGCAGTTGTAGATGTAGGATATAGTGGTACTATACAGTATTATTTATCAAAGTTGTTAAATATAAAAATTGATGGTTTATATATTTCAAGTCACTTTAATAATAAGCCTGAAAAAATAGGCTGTAAATGTAAAAGTCTGTTCCCTGTTTACAATACTCTTGATGAGGGTAAGAATAAGATATTTAAAAATCAATTGTATTTTGAAGCTGTTTTAAAAGCTCCTTTTGGTCAGTTGATTTCTTTTGATAATAATGGACTTCCTTTATATAATGAGGATAATGAGATGAGTAATGGTGTACTTGATATACAGGAGGGTATCTGTTGCTTTGTTAAGGATATGGGAGTAATGTCTGAAAATTTTAAAAGAAATACATTTGCTATTGAGCTTTTTGATTTTTGTATTAATAGTGAAGTTATAAACAAAGAATTATTTAAACTTTTGATTGTTGAAGATAAATATTGCTCTGACGGAGATATTAAAATTTACAAGAATAACGATGAATAGTTGCCTATTCATCGTTATTTTTTGTATTATTACGTTTTCTCTTTGCAATAAGTCCTCCGATTTTACCGCTTTCCTTAGAAGTTAAGGACTTCCAGCCCTGTTCTTTGACTTTATCAAGGAGCCCAAGCTCTTCGGCAATTTCATATTTCATAATATCCTCAGGCTTTAATACTTTCTTTTTTGTCATTTAATCACCTCTTTTAAATATATAATTGCCTTTACAATAAAAAATTATTCTATGTGTTGACAAGCAGCTTAAATAGTGATATATTAAAAATAGCAAGAAGATAGAGGTGCATTTGACATAATTAGATATTTTGATGTTGCAGTAACAGATGAGAAATATTGAAAGGGGATAATGCCGAAGGGAATTTTTTACTGTAAAATTATTTCCTGGTTGTCAGTGTTAACAGCCTGATGACTGTCATTGGTAATTCCGATGGAGAACTAATGGAGAGCTATCTGTGTATGTTTCGGTATGACACAGATTGGCTTTTGTCAATCTTTTTTTGTTTTAAAAAATTAAAATACTTATAAAATTTTTTGGAGGTCTAAAATGAAAACTTTTAACGTAGGTATTATTGGCGCTACCGGAATGGTAGGTCAGAGATTTGCATTACTTCTTGACAAGCATCCATGGTTTAATGTGGTGGTTGTTGCGGCAAGTCCACGTTCAGCAGGTAAGAAGTTAAAGGATGCTATTGGTTCAAGATGGGCTATGACAGAGCCTATGCCTGAAAAAATTGCTGAATTAACTGTTATGGATGCCACTGCTGATGTTGAAAAGATTGCATCAATGGTAGATTTCGTGTTTTGTGCAGTAGATATGAAGAAGGATGAAATTAGAGCTTTAGAGGAAAGATATGCAAAGGCTGAGTGTCCTGTTGTAAGTAACAATTCAGCTAACAGAGGGACTCCTGACGTGCCAATGGTTGTGCCTGAAATTAATCCTGAGCATATTGAAATTATTGAAGCCCAGAGGAAGAGATTAGGTACTAAGAGGGGCTTTATTGCTGTAAAGTCCAACTGTTCTTTACAAAGCTATGTGCCTGCATTACATCCACTTAGAAAGTATGGTTTAAAGAATGTTTTAGCTTGTACATATCAGGCTATTTCAGGTGCAGGCAAGACATTTGAAACATGGCCTGAAATGGTAGATAATGTTATTCCTTTTATTGGAGGCGAAGAGGAAAAGTCTGAGCTTGAACCAATGAAGATTTGGGGTAATATTAAGGGAGATGTTATTGAAAATGCAACAACACCTAATATTACTACACAATGTTTAAGAGTTGCTGTTTCTGATGGACATACTGCTGCAGTATTTGTAAGTTTTGAAAATAAGCCGTCTAAGGAAGAAATTCTTGAGGCATGGAAGAGTTTCAGCGGTGTTCCTCAGGAGATTGAGCTTCCTTCTGCTCCAAAGCAGTTCCTTAACTATTTTGAAGAAGATAACAGACCTCAGGCTAAGCTTGATAGAATGTTAGAAAATGGTATGGCTGTGTCAATCGGCAGATTAAGAGAAGACAGTCAGTATGATTACAAGTTTGTATGCTTGTCTCACAATACTCTAAGAGGTGCAGCAGGCGGTGCTGTTCTTATGGCTGAGCTTTTGGCTGCTAAGGGGTATTTTGACAGATAATTATTATATTAGGGGGTATTTAATATGAGTAAAACCTTATTTACAGGTGCCGGTGTTGCTATTGTTACTCCATTTAAGGAGGATGGCAGTGTTAATTTTGAAGTTCTTGGCAATTTAATTGAAAACCAGATTGCAAATGAAACAGACGCCATTATTATTTGCGGTACAACAGGTGAGGCATCAACATTAACTGACGATGAGCAGATTGAAACAATAAGATTTACAGTTGATAAGGCAGCTAAGAGAGTGCCTGTTATTGCGGGTGCGGGAAGTAATGATACTAAGCATGGTATGGAGCTTTGTAAGAGATGTGAGCAGGTAGGTGCTGACGGATTACTTATTGTTACTCCATACTATAACAAGACTACTCAGAAGGGTCTTGTAAAATATTATACAGACATGGCAGGAGCTGCTGATTTGCCTGTTATTATGTATTCTGTTGCAGGCAGAACAGGATTAAATATTGCTCCGTCTACAGTCGAAACACTTGCAAAGATTGACAACATTGTTGCAATTAAGGAGGCTAGCGGAAATATATCTCAGGTAGCGGAAATTGCTCACAGGACTCAGGGCGATATTGATATATACAGCGGCAATGATGATCAAATTGTGCCCTTGCTTTCTTTAGGCGGAAAGGGTGTTATTTCTGTCCTTTCAAATATTGCGCCTAAGTATACTCATGATATGGTTATGAGCTATATAAATGGGGATACTAAAAAGGCAACTGAAATGCAGTTAAATTGTCTTGGGTTGGTTAAGGCTTTATTCTGCGAAGTTAATCCTATTCCTGTTAAGGCGGCTCTTAATATGATGGGATTTAATGCAGGGGGCTACAGAGCTCCGTTGATTGAAATGGAAGAAGAGAACAGACTTATGCTTGAAAAGGCTATGAAGGAGTTTGGAATTTTATAAAGAATAAGGCGGCTAATGAACGTGTCAGTACATTGGGTCGCCTTTTTTGAAAAGGAGAAATACAGATGACAAGGATTATAATGCATGGATGTAATGGTAAAATGGGTAAGGTTATTTGCGGACTTTTGCAAAATGACAATGATGCTGAGGTTGTTGCCGGTGTAGATATGACTGCAGCAAATACGGATTTCCCTGTGTTTACTAATATTAAGTATTGTGATATTGATGCAGATGTTATAATTGATTTTTCAACAGCATCTGCTGTACCTGCAGTTGTTGAATATGCAGTTGAAAAAAATATACCTGCTGTTATATGTACAACAGGATTAAGTGATGAAACTTTGTCTTTAATTGAAAAGGCTTCTGAAAAGGTTGCAATGTTCAGGAGTGCTAATATGAGTCTGGGAATTAATCTTATTGCCAATATTTTGAAGAAATACAGCGAAGTGTTGTATGATGCAGGCTTTGATGTTGAAATTGTGGAAAGACATCATAATCAGAAAATTGATGCACCCAGCGGAACTGCTATTTTATTAGGCGATGCTGTGAATGAAGGTGTTGGAAACAGGTTGGAATATGTTTATGACAGAAGTCAGGTAAGAGAAAAGAGAGACAGACGTGAATTAGGCTTTTCTGCCATAAGGGGCGGTACTATTGTTGGTGACCATGAGGTTATATTTGCAGGTAAGGATGAAGTAATTGAATTTACACATTCTGCTTACAGCAAGGAAGTATTTGCTGTAGGTGCTGTTAAGGCTGCTAAGTTTATTAAAGGTAAGGCGGCAGGTAAATATGATATGCAGAATGTTATGGAGGAGCTTTAAAAAAGCTGCATATTAATTAAATTAAAATTTTCTTGTTTTAAAGGTGTATCAAGTGAGTTGATACACCTTTTTATAAGTTTATTAAGCTTTAAAGCATTAGAAATTAATATGACAAACAGTAATTTTTACCCCAATTACAAAGCTCATCTAATATTGGTGTAAGGCTTTTACCAAGTTCTGTTAATGAATATTCTGTTTTTGGTGGAACAACAGGGTAAACCACTCTGTTTATCAGTCCGTCCCTTTCTAGTTCCCTTAGCTGCTGTGCCAGCATTTTATCTGTTGCTTTTGGTATTAATTTGTGAAGTTCACTATAGCGCAAAATGGTTTTATCCATTAAATGCCACAAAATAACAGCTTTATATTTCCCACCTATTAATTGAATAGTTGCTTCAACAGGACAATTAAATCCACAACAGTTCTTATCCATATCTTCACCGTACTTTCTTTTTTGATAGTATATATCTAAATTGTGCGTTCTTGACTTATTAATTGTTTAGGATATAATAATAGCATAAGCCGGCTTAAAAATCAATTAAATATAAGGAGGTTTTATATGAAATTCTTAGATATTGCAAAATTACGTTGTTCAATAAGAAATTATAAATATAATAAGGTTGAAAAGGAAAAGCTTAATAAAATTTTAGAGGTCGCTAATGCCGCACCTACTGCCGCAAACCTGCAGCCTGTACGATTAATAGTAGTTCAGGAGAAGGAGGGATTAAAGCGTCTTTCTAAAAGTGCTGACATATACAATGCACCTTTGGCAATTATTGTTTGCGCTGACCATTCTAAGGCATGGACCCGTCACTTTGACGGAAAAAAAACAACTGATATTGACGCATCAATACTTACTGACCATATGATGCTTGAGGCAACGGAGCTTGGTCTTGGTTCTGTATGGATTTGTTGTTTTAAGCCTGAAATAATTAAAAAGGAGTTTAATATTCCCCAATTTGTTGAGCCAATTAATATTTTGGCTATAGGCTATGGAATAAATTCAGACGGCAAGAAAACGACAAGAATACCTTTAGATGAGCTAGTATCCTATGAGAAATATTAGTATTAAATTGTTTTATAATGCTGTTTATGGCTAAAGCGGCAATAATATAATTAATAGTTGTATGATATGAAAAAGCAGGGACAAAATTAATGTTCCTGCTTTTTTTGTGCAAAATTTGTCGGTATAATACGAAAATATAATCAATAAATAATACATAAAATACTTGACGAATTGCAGCTTATAGTTATATACTTATATATGAGAGTAGCTATTCTTATACAATTTGTATTATTATGTAAATCTTTTTGGAGTAAGGAATGTGGTATATAAGTTTGGGATGAAACTATATTTTAATATTTACAAGGAGGTATACTTATGAAAATGTTAAGAAGTAAAAAGTATATGGCATTTATTCTGTCTTTATCAATGCTTACAGCAAATGTAACCACTGTATTTGCAGATAATAAAGAAGAATTTAATGTTGAAAAGAATGCTGAAATTTTAGCAGAAGAAAATTATGAATATATTCCGGGAGAAGTTATAATCTGTCTTGATGGAAATTATTCCGAAGATTACTTAAATTCATTATTAAATAACAGTAATAGCAGGGCAAGAAGTGTAAATAGTCCTATTTCTACAGTTGAAATTAAGGATTTGACAAAGGCACAGAGACCAACTAAGTTAAGAAGTGTTGCAGAAGAGGAAGAAAAGAAAAAAATATATTTATTAAAATTAAGTAATGAAGAACAGGATATAGATAGTGTGATTGAAGCATTAGAGGCTTATCCTGAAATAGAATATGCTTCCCCAAATTATTTATTTGAAATGGAAACTCCGACTGCCGATGATTATTTCTATGAGGATGAAGAAGCTGATGCAGTGCTTAATATGTGGGGCTTGGAATATGTAAAGGGTCCTCAGGCATGGGAGTATTGTTCAGGTTCACCTGATGTAACAATAGGTATAGTAGATTCCGGAGTTGATTTTAATCACCCTGATTTAGCTGATAATATGTGGATTAATATGGGCGAATGGGGAGAAAACGGCGAATTAAGCAACAATGGCATTGATGATGACGGCAATGGTTATGTTGATGATTACAATGGCTGGAATTTCTACTATGACAATAATGAAACTTATGACGTAGACGGACATGGTACCCATGTGGCAGGTACTGCTGCTGCAAGCGGTGCAAATAATATGGGAGTTTATGGTGTAGCTAAGGATTGTAAAATTGCTTCATTAAGGATAACAAGTAATCCTGAAGATGGTCAATATGGATATGCAAAATACAGCTTTGCGGCAGTTATAGAAGCATTGGATTATGCAAATGCAATGAATATTCCTGTAACCAATAACAGCTATAGTCAAAGCCTTAACTTTCTGCCAAATTATGATGAGGAATTCAGTGCAATATTTGAGTCAGCAATTGATAACTATAATGGTATATTTGTAGCATCTTCAGGAAATGACGGAGAGGGCTACCATGCAAATTATCCAGGCGCTTATGATTGTGATAATATTATATGTGTATCTGGTTCAAGCAGGTTAGGACAGCCTGAGTCTGATGTATTTAATTTTGGTGCTTCTACTGTTGATCTTACGGCACCGGCAGTACATATTTGGAGCTGTAAGATGGATACAAATGAATATGTAAGTGAATGCGGAACATCTATGGCAGTTCCTCACGTAGTAGGTGCAGTTGCATTATTAAAGTCTTTTAAGCCTGAAATGACAAATGATGAAATTAAGGATTGTATATTATCAACAGTAACAAAAACACCTGATTATGAAAGATGGCATTGTGTTGCGGCAGATGGTGTTTTAAATGTTGAGGCTGCATTAGCAAAAGCAGAAGAATTATATCCGTCACAAATTGGTGATATGGGTAAAATAAAGACATGGAATTTTAGCAGACCTAATTTTAATGGTTTAGGTCGTGTTTCAGCTGATACAACTGTAAATGGTTTAACCTTGAAGCCTGACGCAAACAATATGGAAGTAAAGAAAGGCAATACGACAATCAATAACAGAGATGAATATACTCATTATCTTTCATTGGGCGGAGCCTTAGAATTTGATGTTGAGGGTGATACCGATATATATATTACAGCTCGTTCAAACTCAGGAGAAAAGCCTTTAACCCTTATTTCAGGTGATGATACTGTTTTATCCGGAGGAAGTTTAACATATACAACGGAAGCTAATGTGCAGGTTGTAAAGTATGAAGGTGATGCACAAAGGTTAAAAATAACAGGTGATGGTATCAGATTAATTAATATTACTTTAAGAAGTAATGCAAATTCTGAATTGAGCTATGAAGACAGTACCTGGAATTTTTCAAATGATAATTTTGCTAATGTTGGCGAGGTAAGCTCAAAAGTAAATGTTGATGGATTAACACTTTATCCTGATGTTGAAATTGTTGACAGAAACGAAACATTAGAGGGTAATAATTTTACGAGATACTTAGACCTTAAAGGTAAGGGCAGTAAGGAACAAAGAGAGGTTTCTTTCCCTGTAAACGGAAATACTAAAATAACAGTATCTGCAAGGGCAGTATCAGAAACAAGAACTCTACAGATAATAGATAATTTCGGCTGTGTTATTGGCGAGATGAATGTTGACAGTACATTGAAGACGGAAACATTTGAATATGCAGGTAATCCTGCTGATTTATATATCAGATCTAAAAAGAGTGGTATTAGAATATATACTATTGAAACAGAAAAGGTAGATTAATGGAGTCAAATACCGGATAATATGTTAGTATATAATAACTTATATATGCAATAATATAAAAAATATTATTGCATAATAAAAAAGCAGCTGCTTATTGGCAGCTGCTTTTAAAATATAAACTGTACTAACAGCATATAAAGTATTGTTCCCCCTGCAATTGATAAAAGCATTTGTCTTCTGAATAAATGAAGTATAATAACAAAGATGATTGATATAAATTCAGGAATACCATGGCTTCCTGTAAAAATGCTTACGTTTTTTAAACAGTATATAACAAGCATACCAAATACTGCCCCAGGTAAGACACTACCAAGATATTGTATGTATTTAGGTGTAGGCTTATTGGCAGGAAAAACTATGAACGGGATAAATCTTGTAATCATGGTGCCTAAAACAACCATAGCTACGGTTATAATTTGCTGTGTTAATGTCATACTGTTTCTGTCTCCTTTTCCATAGGTTTTCTGATTAATGTAAGCATAGCTATAATGCCAAGCATAGAAGGTATTATAAAATTATTTGCACCAAAGGCAACAAGGCATAATATTGATATTAAAAGTCCCAGTAGGGAATTAATGTGTTTTTTGTCTTTAAGCCACTGTTCCATAAATATGACTACAAACATTGCCGTCATTACAAAGTCAAGTCCTTCTGTATTGAAATTATTAATAAATGTACCGAAAATACCGCCTAATGTTGCTCCCGAAAACCAATAAAAGTGATTTAAAAGGGTAACAAAAAACATAAACCAACCTTTGTCAATATCTTCAGGTATATCAGCTGTGTAATTAATGGAAAAGCTTTCATCACACATACCAAATATTAGATAAAACTTTTTCCAGCCTGTCCCCTTGTATTTATCAAGCATAGCAATACCATAAAACAAATGTCTTGCATTTATCACAAGAGCCATCACAAGAGCCTGAACAGGGTTAAATGCACCCAAAAGCAGATTTACTGTTATAAATTCAATAGAGCCTGCAAATATTGTAAGACTCATTAACATAGGGTAGAGGAAATTAAAGCCTGAAACATTCATATATATGCCATAAGTAAGCCCTAAAAACCAAAAGCCCGCAAATATAGGTATGGTATGTGGAAAGGCAGTTATGAATGATTTTTTTATTTTTCCATTATTCATTTTATCCTCCAAAAAAGAGGGCTGTTTTTCAACAGCCCCCTAAATTTATATATTATAACCTATTAATAACAAATACAATTAGTTATTAGCAGCTAACTTCTTGTAACCTTCAAGTCTTCTCTTAGCGTCTTCAGCACACTTATCAAATAACTCTTCAGCTACATCAGGGAATGCCTTAACAAGTGAAGTATATCTTACTTCGCCCTTGATGAATTCCTTAAAGTCAGCAGTTGGTTCCTTAGAATCTAATGTAAATACTTCACCAACAGGATTGTATCTGTATAACTGCCAGTAACCACAGTCTACAGCCTTCTTAGCTTCGATATGGAAGTTAGTTCTTAAACCATGGTTGATACATGGAGCATAAGCAATGATTAATGATGGACCATCGTAAGCTTCAGCTTCCTTAAGAGCCTTCATTAACTGAGCCTTATCAGCACCCATACAAACCTGAGCAACGTAAACATAACCATAACTCTTAGCAATCATACCTAAGTCCTTTTTACGTACTCTCTTACCTGCAGCAGCAAACTTAGCAATAGCAGCAGTTGGTGTAGCCTTAGAAGCCTGACCACCTGTGTTAGAGTAAACTTCTGTATCGAATACAAATACATTTACATCTTCGCCGGAGGCTAATACGTGGTCAACACCGCCAAAGCCGATGTCATAAGCCCAACCGTCACCACCAAAGATCCACTGGCTCTTCTTAACGAGCATATCCTTGTGAGCAAGAACATACTTGCAGTCATCACAGTCAGCACCGGCAGCTTCAATAGCAGAAACTAATGCAGCAGAAGTAGCCTTAGACTCTTCACCCTTATTCATAGTTTCCTTCCAAGCCTTAGCAGCTTCCTTAACTTCACCTTCTGGAGCGTTAGCAATAATATTGTCTACCTTTTCAGCAAGTAATTCTCTCTGCTGCTTAACACCTGTGTACATACCGTAACCAAACTCAGCATTATCCTCGAATAATGAGTTACACCAAGCAGGACCATGACCTTCAGCGTTAGTAGTATATGGAGTAGAAGGTGCAGAACCACCCCAGATTGAAGAACAACCTGTTGCGTTAGCGATGTACATTCTGTCACCGAATAACTGTGTAATTAATCTAGCATAAGCAGTTTCAGCACAGCCGCCGCAAGAACCTGAGAATTCAAGTAATGGCTGCTCAAACTGAGAACCCTTAACAGAGTACTTATCCTCTGGGTTAGCCTTTGGAGCAAGGTCGATAACATAATCCCAAGCTTCAACCTGGTCTCTTGCATCATCAATAGGAACCATAGTAAGTGGATCAGACTTACCAGCTAACGGACAAGATGCGATACAGTTACCACAGCCTGTACAGTCCATAATGTCAACCTGCATTACATACTTATAACCGGCTTCCTTACCCTTACCGTCAACAGTCTTAACTGCAGCAGGAGCATTAGCTGCTTCTTCTTCAGTTAAGAGGAATGGTCTAATACAAGCGTGAGGACATACAAATGCACACTGATTACACTGGATACAGCTTGAAGGATCCCAAGTAGGAACATTAATAGCAATACCTCTCTTTTCGTAAGCAGCTGTACCATGCTCAAATGTACCATCTTCAATACCCTTGAATGCAGATACAGGAAGAGTGTCACCCTTCTGAGCATTCATAACGTCAACAATATTCTTAATAAAGTCAGGTCTGTCAGCAGCTGCAGCAGCCTCGTCCTTAGCATCAGCCCAACTAGTTGGGATTTCAACCTTGTGGAAGCCTTCAGCACCTCTGTCAACAGCGGCATAGTTCATATTTACAATCTTTTCACCCTTCTTGCCGTAAGACTTAACGATGAATTCCTTCATATACTTAATAGCATCATCCTTAGGAATGATTTCAGTAATCATAAAGAATGCAGACTGTAATACCATATTAAACTTGCTGCCAAGACCTATTTCCTTACCAATTTCAACAGCGTTGATAGTATAGAAATTAATATTCTTGTTAGCTAAATCTCTCTTAACATTAGCCGGTAAATGAGTATCTAATTCTTCATCTGACCAGATAGTGTTTAATAAGAAGCTGCCGCCATCCTTTAAGTTAGATGTCATATCATACTTATTTAAGTAAGACTGCTGATGACAAGCAACAAAGTCAGCTGTATCAATAAGATATGGTGAACGGATAGGGCTCTTACCAAATCTTAAATGAGAATTAGTGATACCGCCGGACTTCTTAGAGTCATAAGCAAAGTATGCCTGAGCATACATATCAGTGTGGTCACCGATAATCTTGATAGAGTTCTTGTTAGCACCTACAGTACCATCAGAACCAAGACCCCAGAATAAGCAGTTAGTAGTTCCCTCAGGAGTAACGTCTACAACCTTGCCTCTCTTTAATGAATGACCTGTTACATCATCGTTGATAGCTAATGTAAAGCCGTTCTTTGGAGCATCTAAATCAAGGTTTTCATAAACTGCAATAATATCAGCAGGAGTAGTGTCCTTTGAACCAAGACCAAATCTACCGCCAACAATAACAGGCTTTCTGTCGCTGTTAAAGAATGCAGTACATACATCCTGATATAAAGGCTCACCAAGAGAACCAGGTTCTTTAGTTCTGTCAAGAACAGCAATCTTCTTAGCAGAAGCAGGAATAGCCTCTAATAATTTTTCAGGAACAAATGGTCTGTATAAATGAACATTTACAAGACCAACCTTTTCGCCCTTAGCTGCAAGGTAGTCAATAGTACCGGAGATTGTATCACAGATAGAACCCATGGCAACGATAACCTTTTCAGCATCAGGAGCGCCATAGTAATTAAATAACTTGTAATCTCTGCCTGTAAGCTTGCTGATTTCAGCCATATATTCCTCAACGATAGCAGGAGTTGCATCGTAGTAAGGATTACAAGCCTCACGAGCCTGGAAGAAGATGTCAGGATTCTGAGCTGTACCTCTTGTACATGGATGCTCAGGATTAAGAGCGTGCTCTTTAAATTCCTTAACCTTGTCCATATCAACAAGTTTAGCTAAATCATCATAGTCAAGAACTTCAATCTTCTGAATTTCGTGAGAAGTTCTGAAACCATCAAAGAAGTGAAGGAAAGGAACCTTAGCCTTAATAGTAGAAAGGTGTGCAACAGCACCTAAGTCCATAACCTCCTGAACAGATGAAGAAGCTAACATAGCAAAACCTGTCTGACGACAAGCCATAACGTCAGAATGGTCACCAAAGATGTTAAGAGCATGGCTTGCTACACAACGAGCACTAACGTGAAGTACACATGGAAGTAACTCACCTGCAATCTTATACATATTAGGGATCATAAGGAGTAAGCCCTGAGATGCAGTGTATGTAGTAGTTAAAGCACCGGATGCCAATGAACCGTGAACTGTACCGGCAGCACCTGCTTCAGACTGCATTTCAACAACCTTTACTGTCTGACCAAAAATATTCTTTTTACCTCTGGCTGCCCACTCATCTACGTATTCAGCCATTGGAGAGGATGGTGTAATAGGGTAAATACCAGCAACTTCAGTAAACGCATAGGATACTGTAGCGGCTGCCTGATTACCATCCATAGTTTGCATAACCTTTGACATTGTAAAATCCTCCTTAATTAAGAATTATTAATTGAGGGTGGTTAACCCTTTAGTGAATAAATATAATGCAGGTTGCAAAATATTCTAATAATATTATAACAAGTTTTGGCGAAATAGTAAACCACAAATTTGATTTTTTTATAAAAAATTATGTGTTAATAAAAAAATATTACATATTCATTTGACTTAATTAAAAAAGTAGTTTACAATATAGATTTAATGGATATGATAATGAGGGATTTCCAAATATTATGATATAACTTTGAATTGTTTATATAGATATGAGGTGTTATATGAAAGAATGTAAAATAGTGGAAAATGAAATAATGGCTATACTTAATGAATACTTTCTTTTTATGTATGAAAATGTGTACAAATGCATAAAGGTTACAGGAAAAAACTGTTTAGTTAAGTATGTTTCGGCTTTTTTCAGAAAGTGGTATTACTCAACCCTTGTTGATGATACGGTTATAACTCCTGCTTATATTGCTGAGTATGGAACAGATGAGGATAATGTATATCCTGTTATTAAAAGCAGTTCTGTCAGCAGAATAGGAAGCCTTTCCATTAATAATATAAAATACAGTATTGAAAAACACCCGATTTGCAGTGATTTTAAGGCGGTTGTAAATGCTTTCAGAAGCGGAATAGTGTTAAATGATGAATTGCAGATGGATTTTTCCGATATTAAAAATATTGGAGATATAACAACATATGATGTGGAGTATATTACTTACTTAATAATGCTTGGCATTGACCTGGGTTATATTGAAAAAATGCCTTCTGTGGGAGTGGCAATGTATTGCACCGCAAAAAAAGCAGACGATATAGACAATGAAAATAACAGGGATTTGTTATCTGATATGGTTGATGCGGCCATTACAATTTCTGCATCATATTTAAGTGATGATTTTATGGGGGAAAGATACAATATTACCGACGATATGATTAAGGAATGGCTTGTAAGCCCTAAGCCGGTTGATAAACTTTTTGAAAAGGCTTATGGTGAAATTGCTCTTGAAATTTCAGAGTCAATATCTGTTGAAGATATGGGAAATATGGAAAGAGCTATAACCGCTAAGACTTATGCAAGGGGTATTGTAATGGATAAGTGGTTTTTAACTCCTTTCAGCTACTATTTCAGATTTATAGACACAACATATATGTATGAGTATTCTTTTTATGATGAGATGACTTTTTTGCTAAATTCCCTTAAATCAAATGAGGACTATTATGAAGATGCAATAATTAATTCTGCCATATATTCTCCATGTACAAAATATAAGCTTTCAAAACTAGGGTCTGAATTTTTCGAAGTGGAATATGACAGTACGGTTCCCTACATTTTTACCAAAATGAGCGTTAATGATATTGTAAATGCTGCTATAAATCCAAGTATTGGAGACAGGTATAAAATACTTAATTTTTATGAGCCGGAATATAATGTGTATGATTTTATTATATCGGATGCAGAAAATGAAAAATTACAGTTCGGTATTGAGGTAAGGGAAAATACTACTTTAGATATTCTTCACAATTATATTGTCGGCATTTTTAAAGATACTTTTATTATGTGCAGCAGCTATAGGTTCTACAAAGAGCCTGAAAGTCCATTTACAGAATATACACCTGAGTTTATGGGGCTAAGAGGACGTCATACGGAAAATACGGAAATTAGTACTGTATTTGGCGAGGGAGAAGAGGAATGCTGTTATGAAATAGTCCTACTCAGTGATTATGATAAGACACAAATACGCAAATTAAATATTAGGCTAAAAAGTATATCTAAAAATAAACCCGGAGAGATTTATCCGAGAATGAGCGGCAGTAATTAAAAACAAAATATTTGTAATACAATAACATTTCTGAGCATATATATTTACGAGGAGGTAGTGGTATGTTCAGAAATTTTTTTATTGTTGTAATTGTACTTGCATTGACAGGCTGCGGTAAAACCGATGTTAATAATACAAAGACGGGAGTAGTAGGTGAAAATGAGCCTATAACAAGGGCTGAAGCCGCAAGAATGGTATCTCTTAACAGTTATGGTATTGAAGAGATAAATGCTATGGAGAGGAAAATAACATTTCAGGATACTGATATAAGCAAATGGTATGACAAGTATATAAATGCTGCTTTTAGTGCTAATCTAATTGCAGGTGTTGACAGTGAGCATTTTGCTCCCGAGGAATATTTGTCTTTAAGGCAGGCTCAGTTTTTGTTGGACAAGCTGAAGCCTGATAATAAGGTGAAGCTTCAGTATGCACAGGAGGACAAGGACAAGCCTATACCTTACAATATATGGGTAGCTGCATTTGAAAAGGATATGAATACCGAAAAGCTTAAAACACAGGAGCTTAAAATATATGCTGACAAGTCACAATGTAAAAGCCTTGGAGAAAATTTTTTTGTTACGGATTTAGGTATTACTTATTATGAGGGTAATGAGAATTTAAGCAGTAAAAATGAAATAAGTGCAATAGTGAATGAAAATACAATAGTTGCTTTAAAAACGATAAATGAAATTAAGGAATACGGTAATCTTGAGGTTGTGGAAAGTACTGATAAATATATAAGAGTAAAAGTGCCGGGAGGAACCAGAAAATTTAATATTGAGAGTAACAATATTAATGTGGGAGATGTTGTGAAAATAGAAATTGACAGCGAAGGGGTATATAGTATAAAGTAATGTTATAGCAAAAGTGAAAGTGTGCTGCATTAGCAGCACACTTTTTATCTTACTTCCTGAACAGATTCAATTATGTAACCCTTAGACTTAATATCTTCTATAGCCTTTTCAACATCAAAAGAACGAACCTTAACTACCATTTCAAGTCTGCCGTTCTCATTAATGTTACTGATATTTCTTATATCAATACCATAAGAGGCAAAAATCTGTGTAATTTCTGCAAATACACCGGTTTTATCCACTGCTGAAATTGCAATTCTTGTACCTGTTGCCTTAACCCCCATAATATCAATAAAAGCTCGGAATATATCTGTTCTTGTAATAATGCCTACAAGATATTCTCCGTCTGTAACAGGTAATGAGCTTATTCTGTTTTCTTTCATAACAAGAGCAGCATCTTCAAGCAATGCGTTTTTATTAATTTTGAAAATACCTGTCTTCATTATATCCTTAACTTTAGTTTTGCTTAATAAATAGTTTATTTCATATACGCTTAAAGATGTAGCACTTGACGGATTAACCTCAGCAAGAAGTTTTTCTGTAACAAGACCAATAAGCTTGTTATCGCCGTCTACAACAGGAAGTTGTGAAAATCTGCCTTCTTTCATAAGCTGATAAGCCTTTGCAACGGAATAATCAGGTAAAACAACAGTTGGTCTTCTTGTCATTCTTTCATGTACATACATAAAAGCACCCCCTCAAAATAGTATATTTTCTTTAAATTAATAATACCACAAAAGTGATTAAAAAGAAAGTAGTATTTAAATTAAATGTAAAAAAAATATTTTTAGGCTTGTAATGACAAAAAAATTGGTGTATACTATTCATAATGTGTATTTATGCAAAAAAATAGAATTTTTGGCAACATTATATTTCGGAGGTTAAAAAAATGAATTCTCAAGAATTATTAACAATAAATTGTATGAGAATACTTAGTGCTGAGGCTATTGAAAAAGCTAAGTCGGGTCATCCGGGTATTACTATGGGTGCGGCACCAATGGCTTATGAGCTTTGGGCTAAGCATTTAAAGCATAATCCCGAAAAGCCTGACTGGGCAGACAGAGATAGATTTGTGTTATCAGCAGGTCATGGTTCAATGCTTTTATATTCTCTTCTACATCTTTTCGGATATGGATTAACTATTGATGATATTAAGAATTTTCGCCAGTTTGGTTCAAATACGCCGGGTCATCCGGAATTTAACCATACTGTTGGTGTTGACGCAAGTACAGGTCCTTTAGGGCAGGGTTTTGCAAACGCTGTTGGTATGGCTATAGCAGAAGCTCATCTTGCAGCTAAGTTTAATACAGAGGACTGCAAGATAATTGATCATTATTCTTATGCTCTTTGCGGTGACGGCTGTATGATGGAGGGTATTTCCTATGAGGCGGCGTCATTGGCAGGCACTCTTGGTTTAGGTAAGCTTATTGTATTATATGATTCTAACAATATTACTATTGAGGGCAGTACTGATTTGGCATTTACTGAAAACGTAAGAGCCAGATTTGAAGCCCTTAACTGGCATACCCTTTATGTTGAAGACGGTACTGATATTGATGCTATTGGCAAGGCTATAGAGGAGGCTAAGGCTGTAACAAACAAGCCTTCACTTATTGAAATTAAAACTGTTATAGGTCATGGTTCACCTAACAAGGCAGGAAGTAATTCTTCTCATGGTGCACCTTTGGGTCAAGATGAGGTTAAGGCTACAAAGGTTAATCTTGGTTGGAATTATGATGAGGATTTCTTTGTGCCTGATGAAGTTAAGGCTAATATGGAAAAAATTAAGGCTAACCTTAAAAATGAAGGTGAAAAGTGGGATAAACTTTATGCTGAATATAAGGCAAAGTATCCAGAGCTTGCCAGGGAATATGAGGAATGGATTGCTGATGATTTTGCAAAAGATTTAATGGAGGATGACAGTTTCTGGTTAAATGAAGGTGATATGGCTACAAGAGCTTGTTCAGAAAAGATTTTAAATATTCTTTCAAAGAAGATGCCTAATCTTTTCGGTGGTTCAGCAGACCTTTCACCATCCAACAAGTCTGAAATGAAGGACAGAGAGTTCTTTACAAAGGACAACAGACTTGGTTCTAATATGCACTTTGGTATCAGAGAGCTGGCAATGGCTGCTATTGCTAACGGTATGTATTATCATGGCGGTGTAAAACCTTATATTGCGAGTTTCTTTGTTTTCTGTGATTATATGAAGCCTGCATTAAGAGTATCAGCTATTTCAGGATTACCTATTATAAGTATTCTTACTCATGACAGTATCGGTGTTGGTGAGGACGGTCCTACACATCAGCCTGTTGAGCAGTTATCTGCTTACAGAAGCACTCCTAATTTTAATGTATGGAGACCTTGTGATATAAATGAGTCTGCTGCCGCATGGTATAGTGCTGCAACAGAAAAGTCAACTCCTTCAGCTCTTGTGTTTACAAGACAGACTACCAAGAATATTGGTATTGATGGCAGAAAGGCTTTAAAGGGCGGTTATGTAATAAGAGAATCATTTAAGGAAATACCTGATATTATTCTTATTGCAACAGGCTCTGAAGTTGGGCTTGTATATGATGCTTACGATATTTTAAAGGAAAAGGGAATTTCAGCACAGATAGTAAGTATGCCATGTGTTGAGGTATTTGAAAAGCAGTCTGAGGAGTATAAAAATTCCGTACTTCCTAAAAATGTTGGAAAGAGAATAGTTGTTGAAGCTTCTTTTGATATGTCATGGTACAGATACATTGGTTTGAACGGAGAAATTATCGGTATGACTGAGTTCGGCAAGTCTGCACCATATTCAGTATTGTTTAAGCATTATGGATTTACTGTTGACAATGTAGTTAACAGGGCAGTTGAGCTTTTAAATAAGTAATTTTTTAAGTGGAGGCTTCTGCCTCCGCTTTTTGCATAGGTGAATAGAATGGACAAATTAAAAAAACAAATGGATTTTCTCATAGAAATTTCCAAAATGAAAAGTATATACCGTCAATCTGTATATTTTGAAGATGGCAGACTAAAAAGAGAAAATGATGCGGAACACAGCTGGCATATGTGTATGTATGCTATGGTTCTGGAGGAATATGCCCCAAAGAGTACGGATATTTCAAAGTGTATTAAAATGATGCTTATTCATGACCTTGTTGAAATATATGCAGGGGATACCTATTTGTATGATGAAAAGGGGTATGAGGATAAGGAAGAAAGAGAACAGGCGGCAGCAGATAAGCTTTATGCAATTCTTGGTGAACAGGGAGAAGAGCTTAAAAAACTGTGGTATGAATTTGAGGCTAATGAGACTCTTGAATCTCAGTTTGCCAATACCCTTGACAGAATGCAGCCTCTTCTGCTGAATTATCTTACAAAAGGTGCTAAATGGAAGGAAAATAAGGTACACATTTCACAGGTTATTGATAAGGGTAAATGGAAAACAAGAAATGTAGATGATAGAATAAGAAAATTTGTAACGGATTTGTTGGAAGAGAGTGTTGAAAAGGGCTATCTTCTGCCATAAAGAGGTGTAAAAAAATGAGTGAACTTGATAAAATTGTAGATAAGGCGGAAATATTAACAGAGGCATTGCCATATATAAGAGATTTCCATAATAAGAAGGTTGTTATTAAGTACGGAAGTCAGGTATTAAAAGATAAAAATGTTGCTGAAAGTGTAATGGAGGATATTGTACTTTTAAAGCTTATTGGTATGAAGCCGGTTATTGTACACAGTGGAAGCAATGAAATTAACAAGTGGCTAAAGGCTATCGGCAAGGATATTGAATATTATGATAACAGCAGAGTAACTGACAAGGAAACTATTGAAATAGTTGAAATGGTACTTGGCAAAATAAATAAAGACCTGGTACAGATGATTGAAAAGCACGGTGCTAAGGCTGTAGGTATATGCGGTAAGGACAGCGGTACAATAAGAGTAAGCAAAAAGTTGGTTAAGGGTAAGGATATTGGTTATTTTGGTAAGATAGAAAGTATAAATACAGAATTAATTGATGACCTTCTTGAAAGAGATTTTATACCTGTAATTTCATCTATTGGTATCAGTGATGATTTTGAAAGTTACAATTTAAAGGCAGATGATGTTGCCGGTGCTGTTGCAAAGGCTTTAAAAGCTGAAAAGCTTCTTTTCCTTGCAAGAGAAGACGGAATTTATCCTATGGGTGACAGTGAGGTACCTAAGGCTATGATAACCGTTGATGAGGCTAAGGAAATTATAGAAAATGCAACACTTGATGTTGCGACTTTAAATAAGCTTATATGTGCTGTAGATGCTATTACAAATGGTGTTCACAGAGTACATATTGTAGACGGCTCCATTGAACATAGTGTGCTTTTAGAGTTCTTTACTGTTTTCGGCAGCGGAACAGCAATTGTAGATAATGATAAGGTGTTGTATCCTCACGAAAAAGATTACAGAAAGCAGGTACATAAATGATAATTGATTATGGTAAAATTGAAGAAAAGTCTATTTCTAACTTCAAGGGCGGGGAAAAAATATTTAATGTTAAAATGTTTGCTGATGAAAATAACAAAATTATGATGGGCAGACTTGAGCCTGAGGCATCCATTGGTTTACACACTCATTCAGGCAACAGTGAAATTATTCTTATACTTGAGGGAAAGGGTAAGGTACTGTATAATGGTGAATATTTACCTTTAAAGGCAGGAGATGTTCATTATTGTCCTATGGGGCAGAAGCATAGTCTTATTAATGACAGCAATGAGGAATTGAAATTCTTTGCTGTTGTTGGTGAGCATAATTAAAAATTATATATAATAACTAAAGACAGACAAAATCAATTTTTTATTTTTTTAGTTGATTTGTCTGTTTTTTTTATTGCTTATTAATATAAGGATTAGTATTTATATCTGTTTATAAAATGTTTATATTTATTTTAATGTTAGTTAAACCTAAATTTATAAGAAATTAAAGGGTTAGTATTATGCTTATATAAATGGTTTAAGGAGGAAAAATATATGAATAAAATAATGACATTTATAAACGGATTTTGCATGGCACTTGCTGACAGTGTACCCGGAGTTTCGGGAGGTACTGTTGCATTTCTTATGGGATTTTATGATAATTTTATAGGAGCATTGGATAATATTATATCAGGAAATATTGAACAGAAAAAAAATTCCGTTCGTTATTTATTAAAACTTGGTATAGGCTGGATTACAGGATTTGGGCTTGCGGTGGTTATACTTTCAAATTTGTTTGAAGCAAATATTTACAGAGTTTCTTCCCTTTTTATCGGGTTTATTATATTTGCAATTCCCTTAGTGATTTATGATGAAAAAAATTGTCTTAAAGCTAATTTAAACAAATCATTTTTTGTTATTGTAGGAATATTGGTTGTAACTGCCATTACTTATTTTAATCCTGTAAACAGTAACAATGGATTTGATTTAGTAAATCCTGGTTTTTTTATGTATATATATGTTTTTGCGGCAGGATCAATATCAATATGTGCAATGATACTGCCGGGAATTTCCGGCTCTACACTTCTTCTGATATTTGGTTTGTATTTACCTGTTATGACCGGTATAAGGAATATTTTAAGCTTAGATTTCAGTTCTTTGCCTATTATAGCAGTATTCGGACTTGGTGTAATTACAGGTGTTGTGTCCGTAATTAAAATAATAAAGAAGGCTCTTGAAAAATACAGAGGAGCAACAATATATTTAATTTTAGGTTTAATGATAGGTTCATTATATGCGGTTATTATGGGACCTACAACCCTTGATATCCCACAGCCGCAGCTTACAATGAGTACTTTCAGTTTAGTGTTTTTTGTGATTGGAGGTGCAGCTATAATAGGAATGCAATTAATGAAAATTCTTCCGCTGAAAAAAAGCTGTAAATAATTTGTATGACAGCAATGCCCCATATTGACTATTTGCGGTGTAGTGATATAATTAAATTATGAAAGCATAAAAGGTGATAAAATGAAAATTAAAAAGCGACTTTTTATATCTAATATTCTTATGATTGTAATTCCTGCCATTGTGGGAATTGCAACAGCAATAGGTGCAGCTGAAAGCTGTAAAGGTGTTATATACAGACAGTTTATGGCAGAGCTGAATGAAAAAAGCAGCAGCTATTATTTGGAGGAAAATATAACGGAAAACACAAAGGAGTTTCTTGATAAAAAATATAAGCTTTACAATATATATAGTCTGCCAAAGGATTTGGAGGACAGAAAAGATCAGATATTAATAGTCTATATGTGTTTTATCATATTTGTTTTATTAGTTGGCTCAATATTTTTTACTAACCGTTTTTTAATAAGATTTGTATTTAAAAAGATTGAAAAGTCTATTGATATTCTTGTTGATGGTGTAAATCAAATAAGAGACGGTAATTTGGATTTTAAAATAGAATATTCGGAAAATGATGAATTTTTGCCCGTATGTCAGGAGTTTAATGAAATGGCAAATCGTTTGAAACAATCTGTTGAAAACACTCAAAAACAGGAACAAAATCGTAAAGAGCTTATTGCAGGAATTTCTCATGACATCAGAACTCCCCTTACATCAATTAAGGCTTATATAGAAGGACTTCTGGATGGAGTTGCGGTTACACCTGATATGCAGCAAAAATATATGAAAATAATTCAGCAAAAGGCTAATGATATTGATAAAATGGTAGATAAGTTTTTTATGTTTTCAAAGCTTGATTTAGGTGAGTATCCTTTTTATATCGAAGAAATTGATGTTAAAGATGAAATTAATGCAATTTTGGAAGAATGTAAAAATGAATATTTAAAACAGGGAATGGATATTGTTGTTGAAAATATACCTGAAAAACTTAAAGTATATGCTGATACTGTACAGTTCAGAAATGCAATTATAAATATTCTTGAAAACAGTATTAAATATAAGGACAATGATACTGTAACCGTAAATATTAAATGTCTTAATTCAGATGAATATGTTAAAATAATAATTGAAGATAACGGTCCCGGAGTAGAGGAGGAAGCTCTTGATAAGCTTTTTGATGTATTTTACAGAAATGATCCTTCAAGAAATAATCCTAATGAGGGCAGCGGTTTGGGACTTGCCATTACTTCAAAAATTCTTGAACGTCTTGGCGGAAGTATAAGTGCTGAAAATGTAAAACCTAAAGGACTGAGAATAATTTTTAAACTTCCTAAAAAAGGGGGAAAATAATATGTCGGAAAGTATTTTGATAATTGAGGATGATATTTCTATTGCTGAAATTGAAAGGGATTATCTTGAAATTAAGGGTTTTAATGTTGAAATTGAAAATGATGGTATAAAGGGTATGAATAAAGCTATGGAAAGAAAATATAGCCTTATTCTTCTTGATGTTATGCTGCCTAATATGAACGGTTTCAATATATGCAGAAAACTCAGAGAAGAACTTGATATACCGATTATTATGGTAACGGCAAAGAAAGAAGATATTGATAAAATACGGGGCTTAGGTCTTGGGGCAGATGATTATGTTGTAAAGCCTTTTTCTCCAAGTGAGCTTGTGGCAAGAGTTGAAGCAAATATTGCGGCATACAGGCGTATAAAGGGCAGCGATACTGATGTGAAGTCAGAAATTACCATAGGTACATTGAGAATAAATCAAAAGTCTCACAGAGTTTTTGTTAAGAATAAAGAAATTTTTTTAAAAAACAGGGAATATGAACTTCTTCTTTTTCTTGTGACAAATGCTGATATAGTATTCAGTAAAGAAGATTTATATGAAAAAATATGGGGCTATGATGCCTTGGGAGATATTACAACTGTTGCTGTACATATTAACAGGCTGAGAGAAAAAATTGAAGAGGATTCTGCAAATCCACGTTATATTGAAACGGTTTGGGGAGCAGGATATCGTTTCAAAGTTTAGTAAAAATAAATTATAAAGAGGTAATATTATGTGGATATTGTTTGCCTTTGGTTCGGCTTTTTTTGCGGGAATAACTGCTGTTTTGGCTAAATGCGGAGTTGAAAATGTTGATTCTGACGTGGCTACGGCACTAAGAACCATAGTAGTACTGATTTTTTCATGGATAATGGTTTTTGTGACAGGCGGAAATACTGGTATAAGTTCTGTATCGGTTAAAACATGGATATTTCTTGTATTATCGGGTATGGCAACAGGGGCATCGTGGCTTTGCTACTTTAAAGCTTTACAGCAGGGAGATATTAATAAGATAGCACCTATTGACAAATCAAGTGTTATTATTACCATGTTTATAGCAATTATATTTTTAAATGAAGCTTTAACGGTTTTAAAGGCTGTTTCAATAGTTTTAATTGCTGTTGGTACGTATATGATGATTGAGAAAAAACAAATATCACAAAATACTAATTACAAAAGCAGCTGGCTGTTATTTGCTTTGGCATCTGCATTTTTTGCAGCCCTTACATCAATTTTGGGTAAGGTTGGAATTGAAAATATTGATTCAAATCTTGGAACTGCCATAAGAACATTTGTTGTGCTTATTATGGCGTGGATTGTTGTTTTTATAAAAGGAAAAGGGGATGATATAAGGCATATAGATATAAAAAGCGTTTTATTTATTGTATTATCAGGCATTGCAACAGGCTGTTCATGGCTTTGTTATTATAGGGCACTTCAAAGGGGACCGGCAAGTATTGTAGTTCCTATAGATAAGTTAAGTATACTTGTAACAATACTTTTTTCATATATAGTATTTAAAGAAAGGCTGACTAAAAAATCTTTGTTAGGATTAATTTTAATTGTAATTGGAACATTATTGTTGCTTGTACAATAAAATCTCAGGCTGATTTTGTCCGCCTGAGATTTTATTTCTAATTTTTGATTGGTAGTATGATTGGAAGTTAAACAATAATTTACTTTTCTTCTACCATTCTGAATATAAGAGAACCCTCATACTCATTAGGTCCGTAGGATGTAAAGAATACTCTTCCGTTTACGGGAGCAATTAGTTTTTGCTTTACCGTACCTTCATAGGGGTCAAGAATATACCCCAGAAGTTCACCGCTTTTAACATAGTCGTTTACATGGGCACATTTACAAAGTACACCTGCCTGTGAATTTCTTAAGGAATGAACATTTTTTGATACAATTACGGCACTTTCACTTCCCTTTGTAATATCAACATCTTTTAATATACCCTGTTTAAAGGCAAACCGTATAACTGAAGCTACAGCTTCTTTGCCTGCTTCTTCATTAATTCTTGCTGTAGCACCTATGTAAAGGGAAAAAGCCTTTGTGTTCCAAATCTGCCAGTTATAATTAAGTGTAGTTGTATCATAAGGCTTTGAGTTTCTTACATATACATAAGGCAGACCAAAGTCCTTTGCTGTTTCGGTATCTTCATAACCTGTGTGCATCATTCTGACGTGAGGTATGAACTTGCCTGCTCTGTAATGACTTGTAAAATGAATACCAAATTCATAGTCCTTAACATATTCAAAGACATAATAGGCTATTCTCTGTGTGGTTTCACCTAAGTTGTATCCGGGGAACATTCTGTTAATATCAGTATTATCCATAGCCCAGAAACGTTTTTCAACATTTATTGAAAAATTGTTTACAGTGGGTATAACTACAATGGATTTACCTTTTTCAATTTTTCCTTCTTCCTCAAGGACTTTAAGTCTTGCTATTATTTGGGAGCAATTATACATTTGCTGATGTTCATTACCTCTTGTTGCACCTACTATGGCAAGGCTTTTTTCGCAGTCTTTATTCTCCGTATCACCAAAACGAAAGGCTGTTATTCTCATGGTATCTCTGTAGGGAGAGGGCAGTTCAAATATAATTTCCTTTTTCATTTTACTTAACACCTCCCAAAATTCTTGCTATTAATGAGCCTGAATATACAACGGGATACTCTCTTATTGTAAACAGAAGTCCGTCACAGGGTGATTTTATTTCACTTTTTACCGTTCCTGTAAGAGGGTCTACAATATTGCCTATAATATCACATTTTTTTAATATTGAAGAATGTTTTGCATTTTGTACAAATATGCCTGATGCCTCTGCATTAATGAAATATACTTCATTTTCCTCTGATGTTGTAACAGGATGGTGAATTTTATTTTCATATATATTATCATCAAGCCACATACCCATTTCTTTCATAATATTGAATATACCGTCGGCAATCTGTATACAGTAATCTTTTGTTATTCTCATACCTACACCTGCTTCAATAACAATACAAGGTGTGTTTCTTATATTTAAGGAGTAGCAGAGTGTGGATTCCAGCACAGTTGCATTGTCATGTACCCATAAAAAATTCAGGTTAAGTTTTTCTGCAATAGGGAGGAGTTTGTCCCCCATAGTTACATTAATTCTTGCCTGTGGTATTTCGGTTAAAAATATATTTGATGCGTGAATGTCAAGTACAAGGTTAGAGCCTTCAAGACTTTCTATAATATCTCTTGCCACAATATCTACCATTGTTCCGTGGCTGTCGCCGGGAAAAACTCTGTTCATATCCATATCGAAAGAGGGGATACCTCTTTCGATACAGTCTATGCCAAGGGGGTTTGTAGCAGGGTATATATCTACAATACCATTAAGATATTGGGGATTAGCTTGTATTCTTTCAGCTACCATATAAGCTACATATTGCCCTTCAAGCTCATCACCATGTGTTCCTGTTACTATGGATAATCTTTTTTGTCCTTTCTTTACTTCATTCTGATAGCGGCAACGCTTTATTTCAAGAGTTTCATCAATAGGTAATTTTGTTGATGAAATTACTTCAACTTTTTTTATCATTTTATTTCACCAACCTTAACCGTTACATTTGTAACTTGATTTACAATACCCTGATTGGAAACAAAACAACCTCTTTCAACACTGCATCCCAGACTGTCAAGTCCCTGTGAAAGCTTAATATAACCATAGTCAACAATATTGTTGTTAGTAGGGTCAATGGCATACCATGCACCATTGTTATAATATTCTACCCAAGCATGGGTTTCTCCGTCGCCTTCAATAAATCCTGCGGCATATCTGACAGGAATTTTAAGTTCTCTTAAAAAGGCAATTACAATATGGGCGTAGTCCTGGCATACTCCCTGTTTTAATTCAAAGGCTTCAGCTGCTGTTGTATTAATGTCCGTTGCTCCCTTTGTATATGTCATATAGTTATATACTGTTTCGGAAATAAATTTAACAGTATTTTCAGTACCCTCAGGAACATTAAGGTTTTTTAAAAATAAAATCATATTATCACTTAATTTGGTTGAAGAACTGGGGTATAGATATACTCTGTTAAGTTCCTCCATAATTTTGTATTTTCCAAGACTTGCCTTACCTTTAACGGAAAACATAAAGCTTGTGTGCTCCGGTAAAATTGTGCCGTTTACGGTTATGTTGCCGTAGGAGTCCTTGCCTGTTGTAAAATTTGCATCAGGCTCAACAGTAAGTTTTTCATCATATATCATTTGGCAAAAACTGTTGTGAGGTATACATTTAAGCACAAAGTTATGGTTTATTATTGGAAGGCTGAAATCAATTTTAGTAGTAAATTCAAAATCATAAGTTTTCATAATAAAGCCTCCCTATTTAAAAAGTTTACCTACACAGGCAGCAATATCATCAGGCGAAGCAACACTGCTTTCAAGTATTTCATCTAAATCATAGCATATATGGTCTGTATCTAAGTGATGAATATATCTTTTCAGTCTGTTTTTGCAGCCTTTAATTTTATATTCACTTCTGTCAAAGCGTGTGAATATATCAATTCTTTCAACGTATTTGCCAACCTTAATTGTATCTCTTACATAGTCATCAATTATATAGTCATCAACGGCACCCCAAAAGCTCATAAGATTATCGATTACATTTTGAAGGTCATAAATTCTACAGTGGTCATTGCTGAATAATCTCATAACATTGTTATAAGCAAGCTGAATATAAGCAACTGTTTCGGTGTCGATTTGTTCTCTTAAAATAATAGAATTGTCATAAGCCTTAGACATTGATGTTTTAATACTTGAAGGACAGTTTTCATCACTTATAATTGTTTTTAAAAAGCTCTCCTTATCACTTGCGTCAATGTCAATGCCTAATCTTGCGCAAAATTCCTTATAGGCTGTGCTGTCATAGTCTACCATTCTGTCGTAAAACTCTGTTATAATATGTGAAAGCTTATAGGCTCTTTCCGTATATCTTCCAAGCCAGTATAAGCAGTTTGCCTTGTTTACTGATACATTATCCATGTGTCCTTAAAGCCTCCTCCCTGTGATGAGTTAACCACGAATGAATCCGGATTGCGTGAAAATCTTGTAAGTCCGCTGTTCCAAACTTTAACATCTTTGCCGTGGATAACAAATGCTCTTAAATCTGCCTTTCTTGGTACAGTAGTCTGACCATCGTCGCTAAGTACCTGTAAGTCAAGGAAATTAATAATTTCCTGTGCAATAAATCTTCTTGGATTTTCATTAATTATGCTTTTAAGTTCTTCAAGTTTTTCTTTTGTTAAATCCCTGCCGAATATAACACCATATCCTCCCGCCTCGCTGACATCCTTAATTACAAGGGTTTCGATATTGTCAAGAATATATTTTTTGTCATCAGCATAATAAGGAATGTATGTAGGTGCGTTCTTTAATATAGGCTCTTCGCCTAAATAATATTTAATCATAGCAGGTACAAAGTAATAAATACCTTTGTCATCAGCAACACCGTTGCCCGGAGCGTTAATGATTGCAACATTTCCTTTGCGGTATGCCTCCATAATGTGAGGTACACCGATTACTGAATTCTGAACAAAGGTCATAGGGTCGATGTAATCATCAGATACTCTCCTGTAAATTGCACCTACTCTCTGGTGTGTGGAGTTAAATGTCTTGTAGTAAACCTTACTGTCTATAACCTCCAAGTCTTCGGGAAAGGCAAGTACGGAACCTGTTTTTTCAGCAAGATATGAGTGTTCAAAAAATGCTGAATTATATCTGCCAGGAGTAAGAACAACAGTTATACCTCCACAGTTTACATCATCAAACATAGATTTTAAAAGCTGAGGATAATTTCTGTTGTCTAATATTTTGTTAATTTCAAAGGTTTCAGGTGAAATACGCCTTGTAATATCTCTTGCTATCATTGGATATGAGGCACCTGAGGGAACTCTTAAATTATCTTCAAGTATATACCAATCATCGGGTGCTTCAACCAAATCAATTCCTGAAATGTGATTATAAACACCTTGTGGTGGCTTAATATTCATACATTCAGGTAAAAATCCAGGTGCATTATATACATATTCCTCAGGCACGATTTTATCTCTTAATATGTAGCCCCTATCTGAATATATATCATTTAAAAACAGATTTAAGGCATGAGAGCGTTGTATAAGTCCTTTCTCAAGTTTCTTAAAATCTTTTGCCTCAATAATTCTGGGTATGGCATCAAATGGGAAAAGCTGTTCAATAAACTGACCGTTTTTGTACAGACTGAATTTAACACCATATCTGTCCAGAGTTTCATTTACACGTTCTTTTTGTTCTCGTAAATGCTCCATAGTGCTTCCTCCTTTATAAAACTGATAAATAAAAAAAAGACATACCTTGCTTGGCAAAGTACGTCTTTATACATAAATAACTTAAATATTATAGACATTATAAGCCAAAGTGACATAAAAGTCAAGTATATAAATTGTTTTTTATCATATTGATTTAATTTTATTTGTGGTTTATACTAAACATATATTTATGTAGTATGGAGGCCGTTGTATGACAGGAAAAATAATTACAGCTATGATAGATTATTATAAAGGTGACGTAAAGAGGATTAATCATTTTATGAAGGTTTATGCATTTGCCAAGTCCATTGGCGAAGAAGAAGGACTTGAAAGCAAAACTCAGAACATACTTGAAATTGCAGCTATAGTACATGACATCGGTATTAAGTTAAGTGAAGAAAAGTATAACAGTTCAGCAGGAAAATATCAGGAGATGGAGGGTCCTGCCGAAGCTGAAAGACTCCTTATTGATTTGGGCGTTGATAGTGATGTTATAAGAAGAGTTTGTTATCTTGTGGGGCATCATCATACATATAAAAATATTGAAGGTATGGACTATCAGATTTTGGTTGAGGCTGATTTTATAGTTAATATATATGAGGATAATGAAAGTAAAAAGGCTGTCAGAAAAATATATGACAGTATATTTAAGACAGTGACAGGTAAGAAATATATTAAAGATTTATTTTTAAATTAATGTTTATTTTGGTAAAATACAGACGTATTTTGCCCAGAAAGCTAAGGTAGGAACCAGCTGTGTAATGCCATATTTCAGATGACATTAGTTCCTGTCCTCAGAGGAAGTGAATTTAGTCAAGCAACTTTGCTCCGCAAAGCAAGCCCCGTATTTTTCGGGGTTGCAAACCTGCGGATTTTAGTCTGCGACATTTTTATTAGTTGTACTTATACAGCATAGTATTATGTAAAAAACCTTCATAGAGGATAAATTTCTTTATCAGTCAGTTTTATTTCGCCGTTTTTAGCTTCAAAGTCATCTATTTTTCGCATAATTAAGCTATCAATCCGATTTGATATCGAACGGGTATCTTTTTTGCTATTTTCTTTAATTTAGCATATATTTCAGGGTCGCTTCTTAATGCTCTTAATGAAAATTGTATTTTTACTACAGCCATAAAATATTCCTTTCTACTTATATAACATAGGGGACAGTCCGCTATGTTGTTTTTTTATTGTTTATCTATTTCTATTTTACCGCAATTTTTTTCATATGTATTTATATATTGTTTAATAATAAATACAATCATATTTGCAAGAGGAAGGTCGTTTTCATCAGCTATTTTCTTAATTTTAGAGTAGGTTAAGTTGTTAAGTCTTAATGTATATTGTGTTTTGATTTCAGACATAAAATGCTCCTTTAAAATATATTGAAATGATTTAATCATTTATCATTTAACTCTATTTCACCATTTTCTTTTTCAAATAATTTTAAATTTTCTTCAATAATATGTACGATTATATTTGACATGGTTTTATGTTTTTTATCAGCTATTTTCTTTATTTTTGAGTGCGTTACAGGGTCAAATTTTAATGTAAGTCGTTTTTTAGATTCAGACATAGTAATACTCCTTTCGAATTGATTTACTACAACACAGAGGATTGTCCGCCACATTGTATTTTATATTTCTGATTATATTATAAGCTAAAAGATTAAAAAAGTCAAGCTATAGGATTGTTTGAAATTTATAATATTTGAGTTATTATATGTTTAGAGGTGATATAATGCGTGAATTGGATTATGTTAAAATTGGCGATAGAATTAGAGAAAAAAGAGAACTTATGGGGTATAGCAGAGAAAAAATGGCAGAGTTACTTGAGGTTTCAGGTCAATTTTGCTCTGAAATTGAAAACGGAGCAAAAGGTATGTCATTGCAAACTTTAAATAAAATTGCTGATTTACTTTTAGTTTCTACTGATTATATTTTATTTGGTGATATTGAAAAAACAGATGTAAGCGGATTAATTGAAGTGTTTAAATATTGTCCAAAGGATAAAATACATTATGCCGAGGATATTTTAAGAGTATTTATTAAGTCACTTAATTAAAAGTAAGATATAGTAGAAGGAGATTGTTTATGGAGTACAAAGATTATGAAATAATGCTTAAGGCTGTAAGAGAAAAAACGGATTTTAAGCCCGATGTAGCCATTGTTTTAGGCTCAGGTTTAGGCGCTTTGGCCGATGAGATAGATATAAGTGCTATTGTAAATTACAATGAGATACCTGACTTTCCTGTGTCTACTGTTCAGGGACACAAGGGAAGATTTGTTTTTGGCTGTATAGGTGATGTGCCTGTAGTTATTATGCAGGGCAGGGTACATTTTTATGAGGGTTATTCAATGGAAAAGGCAACTCTTCCTATAAGACTTATGAAAATGATGGGGGCAGAAAAAATCATACTTACTAATGCGGCAGGAGGAATTAATTTTGATTTTAAATGCGGTGATTTAATGCTTATTACTGACCATATTTCAACATTTGTTCCTAATCCTTTGATTGGAAAAAACATTGATGAATTTGGACCTCGTTTTCCTGATATGTCTGATATTTATAGTTTGGAATTACGTAATATTATAAAAAGAGTAGCTGTGGAAAATAATATTAATATTCAAGAAGGTGTTTATGCTCAGCTTACCGGTCCGAGCTATGAATCTCCTGCCGAAATTAAAATGCTCAGAACCATGGGTGCTGATGCAGTAGGTATGAGTACTGCATGTGAGGCTATTGTTGCAAATCACTGTGGTTTTAAGGTGTGTGGTATTTCTTGTATATCAAATATGGCAAGCGGTGTGACTGAAAATCCTCTTGACCATAAGGAGGTACAGGAATGTGCTGACAGAGTTGCGACTGTATTTAAAAAGCTGATAAAGGAAGCTGTAAAGGCGGTATATGTAGTATGATAAGATTTTATAATTGTAAAATTTTAACTCTTGACGATAGCTTTGATATAATTGAAAACTGTGAATTATGGGTTGAAAATGATAAAATTGCATATATAGGACATAATAAAGAAGGCAGTTTTGAAAGGGAGATTGACTGTTATGGTAATTTAATTATGCCGTCGTTTAAAAATGCTCATGCTCATTCTCCTATGACATTTTTACGCTCCTATGCTGATGATTTGCCTCTTGACAAGTGGCTTAATGAGGCTGTTTTTCCTATGGAGGCAAAACTAAATGAAGATGACGGAGTATGGCTTAGTAAAATTGCAATTATGGAATATTTAACAAGCGGTATTTCTGCTGCCTTTGATATGTACTTTCTGCCTAATGCCATTGCAAGAGCGTCTAAGGAAACAGGCTTTAATACGGTGATTTGCGGTGCTGTAAATAATTTCGTAAGCAGTCCTAAGGAGCTTGAAGAGGATTACAATTTATTTAATTCTTATGATGAAAAGATATCTCATCAGTTGGGATTTCATGCAGAGTATACTACGGACATTAAAATTTTAAAGAATATTGCTGAAATTTCAAACAGACTAAAAGCTCCTGTTTCCGCTCATTGTTCAGAAACTGAAAAAGAAGTTAAGGAGTGTATTGAACGATACGGCAAAACTCCTGTGGAGCTTTTTTATGATTTAGGTTTGTTTAATTACGGCGGTTCACTTTTTCATTGTAATTTTTTAAGTGACAGGGATATTGAAATTATAAAGGATAAAAATATTTATGTTGTTACAAATCCCGGGTCTAATTGCAAGCTGGCAAGCGGTGTGGCACCAATAGCAAGGCTCATTGAGGAGGGCATAAATATTGCTATAGGTACTGACGGACCTGCAAGCAACAATGCTCTTGATATGTTCAGAGAAATGTACCTTGTTACTGCTCTGCAAAAACTTGTAAATAAGGATGCGGCATCTACTCCTGCCGAAAAGATACTTGAAATGGCATGCTCAACAGGTGCAAAGGCTATGGGTATAAACAGTGATTGCCTTAGAGAGGGCAAAAATGCAGATATTGTTATGCTTGATTTAAAAAGACCTAATATGCAGCCAATAAACAATATTGTTAAAAACATTGTTTACAGTGGCAGCAAGGATAATGTTATAATGACTATGGTAAGGGGCAAAATACTTTATGAACAGGGAGAGTTTAACATAGGTGTCGAACCTCGACTTGTATATGAAAAATGTCAGCAGATAACGGAGAGGATAAAGAATGATAACTTTTGAAACTGTCAAAAAATGTGATGAGTTAAATACTTATATTAAGAAGGCTGATGAAAGCCTGGGAGCACTTGGTTTTACCGAGCATAGTTTTGCTCATGTAATGAAGGTAGCTAATCAGGTAGATTATGTATTAAGTACCTTAGGTTATACTCAAAGGGAGTGTGAGCTTGGCAAAATTGCAGGCTATATGCATGATATAGGAAATGTTATAAACCGAATTGACCACGCTCAAAGCGGTGCTGTAATGGCATTTCGAATACTTGATAGACTTGGAGCAGATGCAGAAGATATTGCTGATATAATAGCGGCAATAGGAAACCATGATGAGAGTACGGCTTTTCCTGTTAATCCTATTGCAGCAGCACTTATATTAGCTGATAAATGTGATGTAAGGTATACGAGAGTTAGAAACAGGGATTTTGCCACATTTGATATTCATGACAGAGTTAATTTTTCTGTTAAAGAATCAGATATGATAATTTCAGAGGATAAAAAGGAAATTATTTTATCCATTGTTATTGATACCGAATTTTGCTCCGTTATGGATTATTTTGAAATATTTATAGGAAGAATGCTGCTTTGCAAAAAGGCTGCGGAAAAGCTTAATTTGAGATTCAGATTAGTTGTAAACGGACAAAAGTTGTTATAATGAGAGGAATAATAATATGGCTAAGTCAAAGGATAAGGATATTAAGACTAATGCTATGAGAATATTGGAGAAAAATAATATTCAATTTCAGGTTAATACTTATGAATGTGATGAGTTTATAGACGGACTGACCGTTGCTAAGCACAATGGTCAGAATCCTGATAAATCTTATAAAACACTTGTGACAGAGGGGAAAAGCAAAAATTACTATGTTTTTGTAATACCTATTGCAGAGGAGCTTGACCTTAAAAAAGCTGCTAAGGCTGTAGGTGAAAAGTCTGTTGAAATGATACACGTTAAGGATATCAATAAAATAACAGGCTACATAAGAGGCGGATGTACACCGTTAGGAATGAAAAAGCAGTATGTTACTGTTGTTGACAGCAGTGCCGAAAAGTGGGAAAGTATTATAATAAGCGGAGGAAGGATAGGGTCACAAATTATACTTAATCCCAATGACCTTGTTAAGGTTGTAAATGGAAAATTTGAGGAAATTATAAAATATAACTAAGGAGAAAAGGTATGGAACTTGCAATTATTTCATTTAGAAAAATGATAGTAATGTTCATTATTTTAATTGTTGGTATCATTGCTTACAAAACTAAGCTTGTTACAAAGGAAGGCAATTCAACATTATCTAATGTACTTTTGCTTGTTGTTAATCCCTTTGTAATATTTATGAGTTTTCAGATGGAGTTTACCCATGAGCTTTTTATAAGGCTGTGGATGTCTATTGGGTTTGCTGTAATTTGTCATATTATAGCAATTATAATTTCTTACATAGCTATTGGCAAAAAAATTAAGGATTATGAAATTGAGAGAATTTCCGCTATTTATTCAAACTGCGGATTTATTGGAATACCTATTATAAATGCATTATTTGGGCAGGAGGGCGTATTTTATTTAGCTTCATATATAGCTGTGTTTAATGTTCTTTTATGGACTCAGGGTTATATGCTTATGACAGGAAAAACGGATAAAAGGGTAATTGTTAAGGGTATTTTCTCTCCCTGTGTTATTTCTGCCATGCTTGGTATTTTGTGTTTTTGTTTCAAAATACAGATATTTAAAGAAGCATCTGAGGCATTTCAGCATATTTGTGATATGAATACACCTATGGCAATGATTGTTGCAGGTGTTACAATGGCTCAGTCAGACATATTAAAGGCTCTCCGAAATTGGAGATTATATTTTGTCTGTGTTTTAAAGCTTTTAGTTATTCCTATAGTATGTGCTGTAGTATTGAAGCTTTTCAGGTCTGACAGCATTCTTACAATGACATCTATTATTGAAGTTGCCTGTCCTGTGGGTGCATCGGGAACGATGTTTGCCATAAGATATAACAGAAATGCTGTTTACGCTTCTGAGCTTTATGTTGTGTCAACACTGCTCTCTGCGGTAAGCCTGCCTGTGGTTATTATGATTGCAGAAATGATTAGATTTTAATTTTATATAATTTTTATAAAATTTTTCTAAATCTTTTTTTATCATTATAAAAGTTAATTTTACATAAAATCTTCCGCATCTTAATGAAGCTTAGAAAGCTAGTTAAATATGTGAAAGAAAAAACAAATCAATTCCAAATATAAATATAAATAAAGTTACATATTGAGGTTATTTTTGGATTATAATTAAAACAAACTGCAGTGAATTTAGAAGATTAAAAAATGGCTTAAATACTTGCTGTTTTTAAAGATATTTTAAAAAGCATTGACTTTATATTACAAGTGTGTTACAATAATTGTAAGCGAATAAGCTTCGAAATTTAGAAAGGATGGTTTTTTAAAATGAATGAAGTTTTACAGAAATTAAGTGCAATTGGCATTGTTCCTGTTGTTGTTATTAATGATGCTGATAAGGCAGTACCTTTAGCTAAGGCTTTGGTTGAAGGCGGTATTCCATGTGCTGAAGTTACTTTCAGAACTGCTGCTGCTGAAGAGGCTATCAGAAGAATGGCTCAGGAGGTTCCTGAATTAATCGTTGGTGCCGGTACAGTATTAACTAAGGATCAGGCTGACAGAGCTATCGCTGCAGGTTCTCAGTTCTTAGTATCTCCAGGTTTGGATCCTGAAATCGTTGAGTATTGTAATGAGAAGGGTTATCTTATTACTCCGGGTACAGCTAATCCTTCTGATCTTAACCATGCTGTTAAGCTTGGTCTTGAAGTTGTTAAGTTCTTCCCTGCTGAAGCTGCAGGCGGCTTAAAGATGATTAAGTCTATGGCTGCTGCTTACACTTCTCTTAAGTTTATGCCTACAGGCGGTATCAGTGCTGCTAACTTAAATAGCTACTTAGAGTATAATAAGATTATATGCTGCGGCGGAAGTTGGATGGTACCAGGCAAATTAATTGATGAGGGTAAGTTTGATGAAATTGTTGCTCTCTGTAAGGAAGCTGTTGCTACAATGCTTGGACTTGAAATGGTACATGTTGGTATCAATACTGAGGACGAGGCTACTGCTATGGCACTTGCTGAAAGATTTAACAAGTTATTTAATTTCCCTATTGATAATCATAACTCTGCTGTATTTGCATCTAAGGGTATTGAGGTTAGAAAGCAGATGTTCTTAGGCAAGAATGGTCACATTGCTATAGCAACTAACTATATGGATAGAGCTATTAAGTATATTGAGACAATGGGCGGCGAGTTTGATTATGAGACTGCTGTTGAAAAGAATGGCAAGATTACTTCTATTTACTTAAAGGAAGAGTTTGGCGGATTTGCTGTACATCTTGTTCAGAAATAATATTTGACATATTTAAACCCTAGTAAATAGGCTGTGTTTAGCTTATTTACTAGGGTTTTTATTTGGAGCCTTTAGCAAAAATAAACCACCTTTTTACAGGTGGAATAAAAATCTTTAGATAAGAGGACCTCCTTGATATAATAAAAGTGATTTACCAATCACATTATATCAAGGAGGTTTCTTTAATGAAAGATAAACAGTTTACCACATTCAAAATGGAATTGCAAATATCACATAGTATTTGCACCAAAATATAGAGGAAAAGTGATATATGGAAAAATAAAAGCAGATATAGGAAAAATTTTAAGAACATTGTGTGAAAGAAAAGGAGTGGAAATAATAGGGACAGAAGCTTGTCCGGATCATATACACATGTTAGTAAGTATACTGCCAAGTTTACGGGTAGCGGGAATAAGTAGGCAAAAAAGACAGCCACTTTAGTGGCTGCTATGCTCAAGGAAGAAGTAAACATGGAAATAGAAATTGTCGAAGGTAAGATAATTGTTATGTAGAATAATATTTTATGTCAGATTATCTGTTAAAAAAACATACTAAATATATTGATTTAATACAATACCAGATGATATAATTAAACCATACAAGGGGTGCACTTAATTGTATTTATTACTATCACTTTATTTATTACTTTATGAGGGGGTAATTTTATGAAAAACAAAAGATATTTAGGATTTTTAGTTATTACATTAGTGTTAGTTATTTCAATGTTTAGTAATGTTTTTGCAAGCAGTGGAAGTGGTTGGACTTGTATATATAGTGGTAACAGTAAATATAGTGTCGGAAGCACAATAGATGCTGTTGGTTTTATTGATTTATATACATATAGTCAGGAGTCTGTTGGTGTGAAATTTAAATCCAATTTTGAAGTAGAAAGCGGAGATAAATTGTATTTAACTTTAGATACATATCTTGACGGAAATAGTGATTATTTTAATCAAGCAGCTTCTGTGTCTTTTGCTCGTGTCATTGCGGAAAACGGAGATATTTTGTTAGATATAAATTATGAATTGTATGGAAATAGAACTAGTTATTATATGTATCAAGGAAATACCATTACTGATGAAACCGCAGGAAAATTAACATTAGAGGTAGGATTAGAGGGTACAGGAACAAGATATGTAAATGCGTATATAAATAGTATTTGTCTTGAAGTGAATGTTAAGGAAGTATAATTATTAAGAGATTTAGGGTGCAGAAATGCACCCTTTAAATTTTCACACCTTATCTGTTACAACATAACCTTTTTCAACAGCTAAATCGACAACTTTATTGATATCAATACCTAAAGCAATTCTCATATTTGCTGATGTTTCTGTACTTGGAAGAAATTTCTGACGTTCTATGTTTGAATACTCTCGTTCAGAAATTCCACACTTTTCAGCTGCGTATTTTTGAGTATAACCCAGTTCATTTCTTCTTAAAATAAGCATTTCACTGTAAGCCTGTTTTAATAAGCTTGTATTTTCGTCTGAATCTGATTTTTTCATATTCTATTCCTCCTAAAATCTGATAAATTATACAAAAATATTTTATCAGGAGAGGAAATATATTGATATGAAATAAATTTCTGTTTGCATAATTATTTGGATTATTATTTAAGTGATAAATAGTATTTAGTTAACTTTTGTTGTATTATGTTGTTTTTATATGAATTTGTATGCGGTTTAGTCTATATACCCAATTTTGTTGAAAAGTGGTTTAATTGATATAGAAAATACAGACTCTTTTAAAGTTATGTATAACTTCTAGAAGCAGAGATTTAAAATATACCTCAGTATCTAATGACATTTAATAGTAAAGAACTCGTAAGAACGAAAAGTCTAAAATATAGCTTAAAATCAATATATCAAATTATTTCAAAAATAATATTTAACTGTAATAGTAAATATGAGCAAGATTTGAACAAGCTTATTTATAAACGTTAGTATCAGATGTGTTAGTATACTTTACAAAAAAATGTTAAAAATAGTTTAAAAGTGCTTGAAATGGTAAATGAAATATGTTAAAATAGGCACTATGAATTATGAATTGCTGTGATGAAGAAAAGTAATTTAGGCAAGACTGACAGGGATTTGATGCCATGGATTGAGAGCATTAATCTGACACTCCTTTATGAAAGAACACTTCGGAGCTTATTCTGCGAAAGGTTAATCACCTATTAGAGGAATACGTTTAGTATGCGTTAAATACCTATAGAGGTGGACAATTTATTTGTCAATTTAGGTGGTACCGCGGTTATTTCCGTCCTGAAGCGTTAGGCTTTGGGGCGTTTTTTTATTTATCATAGTCTTAAAGTGAAATTTATAACAGAAAGGTGAGGTAAAATGGTTAAAGCAACCGGCGAGAGGACGATTATGGATTTATCCATTGAAGAGCTTAAAGCTCTCAGTCCCGAAGAGAAAAAGAGTGTGACAACTCACGGCACAATCTACAATGTAAGAGATATGGGTGATTTTGCTTTCGTTATTATCAGGAAAATCGGTGGTCTTGTTCAGTGCCTGTATAATAAGAAAATTACTGAAGAGGACAGACATCTTTTCCAGGATGAAAATGCCATAAGAGTTACAGGAGAAGTAAGAGATGAGGAAAGAGCCGTAAACGGTTTTGAAATAGTCATTGACAAAATGGAGGTTTTATCAACTCCAAAGGAGGAACTGCCTTTAAGTGTAAGCAAGAGAAAGCTTAATATTGCTCTTGAAAATGAAATCGAAATAAGGCCTGTTACCCTTAGAAATGAGCAGAGAAGAAGTGTATTTAAGCTTCAGGAGGGTATTGTAAGAGGTTTCAGAAGATACCTTGAGGACAATGGTTTTACGGAAATATTTTCTCCAAAGATTATTGCAGCAGGTGCTGAGGGCGGCGCTAATATATTTAAGCTTGATTACTTTGGCAAGAAGGCATATTTGGCGCAATCACCACAGACTTACAAGCAGACTTTAATACCTGTATATGAGAGAGTATTTGAAATTGCTCCTGTATTCAGAGCTGAAAAGCACGATACAGCAAGGCACTTAAATGAATATGTTTCAGTTGACTTTGAAATGGGTTATATTAACAGTTTTTATGATGTAATTAATATGGAAACAGGTATGTTAAAGTACTGCTTTAACTATCTTGAAGAAAACTATGCTCTTGTATTAAAGAAGTTGGGCTGTGAGCTTCCTAAGTTTGATACTATTCCTTGTGTTAAATTCAGAGATGCAAAGGAAATGGTTGCTAAGAAGTATGGCAGAAAAATTAAGGACCCTTATGATTTAGAACCTGAGGAGGAAAGACTTATCGGCGAGCTTTTCAAAGAGGACTATGGCAGTGATTTTGTTTTTGTTACGCATTATCCTGTTAAGAAAAGACCTTTTTATGCTATGGACGACCCTGAGGATCCAAAATATACATTAAGTTTTGACCTTTTATTCAGAGGTATGGAAATTACAACAGGCGGTCAGAGAATTCATGACTATGACGAGCAGGTTAAGAAAATGATTTTTAAAGGCTTATACCCTGAGGATTTTGAAAGCTATTTAATGCTTCATAAGTATGGTGTTCCACCTCACGGCGGTTTAGGTATGGGTCTTGAAAGACTTGTTATGAAGTTATTGGACGAAAAGAACATTAGAGCTACATCTATGTTCCCAAGAGATACAACCAGATTAAATCCATAAGGAGGTAGATTATGTCAGTTCAGGATAAATTAATTGCTTGCCTTGTTGAAAACACAGGTATTGAATTAACAGAGTCAATGCTTGAAGACGTTAAGGTAAGATTAAATATGATATTAGATCTTGTAGGTTACAGTGAAACAAGTGAAACTGCTGTTGTTGAAAACAAGGTTGTAAATGTAGCTGAAACAGGTATTGATGATAATCTTATTAAATATCTTGAGGAATTGTCAAGACTTAAACTTACTCACGAGGAAGAGGAAAGAGCTAAGGGAGAGCTTACTAAGATTTTAGGATACATTGATATGTTAAATGAGTTAGATACCGAAAATGTTGAGGCTATGAGCCATCCGTTCCCATACACTAACAATTTCAGAGATGATGAGTGTAAGGTTTCAACAGAGAGAGAATTAATATTACAGAATGCACCACAGCAGAAAGATGGCTGCTTTAAGGTGCCAACGACCGTAGAATGAGGGAGGATATTATAATGGAATTTAAAAATAAAACTGCCCTTGAAATAGGTCAGATGATAAAAAATAAAGAAGTATCCTCTGTTGAGGTTACTAAGGATATGCTTGCTAATATTAAGGCAAGGGACAAAAAGGTAAACGCTTTTGTTACTGTTTTTGAGGAAGAGGCTATAAAGCAGGCAGAAGAAGTTCAGACTAAAATTGATTCAGGTGAGCTTACTTCACCTTTGGCAGGTGTGCCTATGGGTATTAAGGATAATATCTGTACTAAGGACAGACTTACTACCTGTGGCTCAAAGATGCTTTATAACTTTAAGCCTCCTTATAATGCAACGGTTACAGATAAGCTTGAAAATGCAGGTGCTGTTGTGTTGGGCAAGTTAAATATGGATGAGTTTGCTATGGGCGGTTCTACTGAAACATCATATTTTGGTGCAACAGGCAATCCTTGGGATACAGAAAGAGTTCCGGGTGGTTCATCAGGCGGCAGCGCTGCTGCTGTTGCTGCACAGGAGGTTACTTATGCTCTTGGCTCTGATACAGGCGGCTCTATAAGACAGCCTTGTTCTTTCTGCGGTGTTAGCGGTATTAAGCCTACTTATGGTGCTGTATCAAGATATGGTTTGGTTGCTTTTGCATCTTCTCTTGACCAGATTGGTCCTGTAGGCAGAGATATAAAGGATTGTGCTGAAGTGCTTTCTGTAATAAGCGGTCATGATGCAAAGGATTCCACATCAGTTAAAAGACCTGTATTTGATTTTTCAAACTGTTTTAACAGTGATTTAAAGGGTATGAAGATTGGTATTCCAACAAATTATTTTGGCAAAGGTCTTGATGAAGATGTTAAAAAGCCTGTTTTGGAGGCTGCTGAAACTTTAAAGAAATTAGGTGCTGAAATTGAAGAGTTTGAAATGAATATTGTGGACTATGCAATTCCTACTTACTATGTTTTAGCTTGTGCCGAGGCAAGTTCAAACCTTTCAAGATATGATGGTATTAAGTACGGTTACAGAAACAGAGATTGTGAGGACTTAATGGAGGTTTACCTGACTTCAAGAAGTGAAGGCTTTGGCATGGAAGTTAAGAGAAGAATTATGCTCGGCTCCTTTGTATTAAGCTCAGGCTATTATGACGCTTATTACAACAAGAGCTTAAAGGTAAGAGGTCTTATTAAAAAGAGCTTTGATGAAGCTTTTGAAAAGTATGATATGATTTTGTCACCTGTTGCACCTACAACTGCGTACAAAATTGGTGAAAATTCTTCTGACCCTCTTAAAATGTATTTAGGTGATATTTATACTGTATCTGTAAATCTTGCGGGTATTCCTGCTGTATCTGTCCCTTGCGGTTTTGGTGCAATGGGTATGCCTGTTGGTATGCAGTTAATCGGTAATGCTTTTGAGGAGCCTAAGCTTGTAAGAGCTGCTTATGCTTTCCAGAAGGCAACAGATTTCCACACTAAAAAGCCTGAAATGGTTGAAGAGAAGGGAGGAAATAACTAATGAATTATCAAATGGTGGTAGGCTTAGAGGTACACGTTGAGTTATCTACTAAGTCAAAGATTTTCTGCAGCTGTACAACTGAGTTCGGCGGAGAGCCTAATACTCATGTTTGTCCTGTTTGTTCAGGTATGCCGGGTGTGCTTCCTGTATTAAACAAAAAGGTTGTTGATTTTGCAATTAGAGCCGGTCTTGCCACTAATTGTGAAATCACAAGATACAACAAATTTGACAGAAAGAATTATTTCTATCCTGACCTTCCTAAGGCTTATCAGGTAAGCCAGTTGTATTTGCCTATTTGCAGAAACGGTAAGGTTGAAATTGATGTAAACGGAGAAAAGAAGTATATCGGTATTCACGAAATTCATATGGAAGAAGATGCAGGTAAATTAGTTCATGACCCTTGGGATGATTGTACACTTGTTGACTACAACAGATGTGGTGTACCTCTTCTTGAAATTGTATCTGAGCCTGATTTCAGAAGTGCTGACGAAGTAATTGCTTATCTTACAAAGTTAAGAGAAACTATGATGTATCTTGGTGTTTCTGATTGCAAGATGCAGGAGGGTTCTATGAGAGCCGATGTTAATATTTCGGTTATGCCTGTAGGTTCAAGCAAGTTTGGTACTCGTACTGAAATGAAGAATATGAACTCATTTAAGGCTATATATAAAGCTATTAATTATGAGGCACAAAGACAAATTGAACTTCTTGAATCCGGTGGTGTTGTTACTCAGGAAACCAGAAGATGGGATGACAATAAGGACGCCAGCTTTGCAATGAGAAGTAAGGAAAATGCACAGGACTACAGATATTTTCCTGAGCCTGACCTTCTTCCTATTGAAATTAGTGATGAGTGGATTCAAAACACTGTTGATAATATGCCTGAGCTTCCTGAAGCCAAGAGAGCAAGATATATTAAGGAATTTGGATTGTCTGAGTATGACGCATCAGTTATTACTGCTGAAAGACAGGTTGCTTATATTTTTGAGGACGCTACCAAGATTTGCGGAAAGCCTAAAGAGGTTTGCAACTATGTAATGGGCGAGCTTATGAGGTTAATGAGCGAAACAGGTACTCTTGCTGAGGAGCTTGAAATGGATCCTAAGAAAATAGCTGAAATTATTGAGCTTGTTGCTGAAGGTAAGATTAACAGAACAGCAGCTAAGGAAGTATTTGAGGCTGTGTTTAAAGAAAATGTAGAGCCTAAAAAGTATATTGAGGAGCATGACCTTGTTATGGTTGATAATTCTGATGAGGTTGAAGCAATTATTACTCAGGTTATTAATGATAACCCTAAGTCTATTGAGGACTTAAAGTCAGGTAAGGCTAAAGCCAGAGGATTCCTTGTAGGTCAGACTATGAAGGCGTTGAAGGGCAAGGCTAACCCACAGACTGTTAATGAGATTTTGGATGAAAAGTTAGCTGAAATTTTATAATCTCTATTAAAAATGTCGGAGTATTAACTTCGGCATTTTTAGTACTATAAAATGTAAAAATGTATCAATATTCGATTTTTTTTCATAAATTGTTACGTTTTTATTATATTTTATAAAGCTTATAGAAAAATTATTTATATTATTGTATACTATATTCTGAGGTGATTTGTTTGAAAAAACTACATGGTTTTGCAATAATGATTTTTCTGTTTGGAGTATGTTTATTTTCAAGGGTAAATGCCTATGCAGATACAGTAAGGGTTGGACTTGAAAAGAACTTTAAAAATGTTTCTTCAATTACAATAAGTGACAGCAGTATGACAGTAGGTATTGGTGACGGACAAAAGTATTCAATAAGTGGTACATATACAGTTAAACCGGTTACGGGTGAATATTACCAAATTGGCAAATTTTTTGATACATATGATGAGGCAAGTGCTAAACTTACTGATTTTACGGGAAGCAGTTGTATAGTTGCTCTTACAGACAAAGGCTGGACTGTTTATATAAGAACTGACAGTAAAAAATTGGATTATGATATAATAAATACTGATAATTATTGTGTAGGATTTGCAGTTAATGGCAGTTATAAATTTATAGCAGACGGCACAAGTCCTGCAAGGGTCGGCGCAAGTGATGGAGTAATTGGTGTAGGAGATAATTTATATAGGGATGAAATTGAAATATACAGACAAGGAAATTTATTAACTGCCATAAATGTAATTGATGAAGAAAATTATTTATATGGTGTTATTAATTCTGAAATGCCATCATCATGGAATAAAGAGGCACAAAAGGCTCAGGCTGTTGCTGCCAGAACATATATGATGCGTTCAAAGGGAAAGCATAGTGAATATGACTTATGTGATGGAGTGCATTGTCAGGATTACAATGGTACAAAAAATGAAACTGAAGCAGGTAAAACTGCCGTAAATGAAACAAAAGGTTTATGTATATATTATGATGATAAGCTGATAGAGGCTGTATATTTTTCTTCTGATGGCGGTGCAACATTAAGCGGCAGTGAAGCATGGGGAGGAGAAACACCATATCTTATAGGTAAAATTGATAATTATGAAAAAGAATACAAAGAATGGACAAGAGAATTTACATATAATGAATTGACAAATATTTGTGCGGCTAAAGGATATAACATAGGAAATGTTATTACGGTAGAAGCCGAATATAACAGTAATGGAATTGTAACAGCTCTTACTTTTAAAGGTTCAAAGGGGATGAAAACTGTAAAAAATGAAGAAATCAGAACAGTTTTTTCCGGTTCAAGCGAGGGCAGTTTGATGTCTAAAAATTTTGTTGTTACAGGCGGTGCTACTACAACAACTACCGGTGATAGTGTTTATGTTATAGGTTCAGCAGGAGTTGCAAAAGAAGCGGGCAATACTATTTCTGCTCAAAATAACAATGGACAAATGGGAGCCTTAGGGAAAACGTTTGTAGCTGAAAGCAGTAATGGAACTAAAAAGATTGAAGCTCCTGTAACGACTACAACCGGTACGGCAGGTGTTGTTACTTTTACAGGTAAAGGATATGGTCACGGTGTTGGTATGAGTCAGTATGGAGCTAAAGGAATGGCTGAGGCCGGATATAGTTTTATGGATATATTAAAATTTTACTACACAGATGTGGAAATTAAATAAGGATGGTTAATTAACAATGTTAAAAAGTGATTTTTATTTTGATTTACCTGAGGAGTTAATTGCACAAACTCCGCTAAAGGACAGATCATCATCAAGACTTATGGTTCTTGATAAGAATACGGGTAAAATCGAACACAAGGTTTTCAGGGATATTTTAGACCTTATTAATCCGGGAGATTGCCTTGTTATAAATGAAACAAAGGTATTGCCGGCAAGGCTTATAGGTGCAAGAAAGGATACAGGTACAAGAGTCGAAATTCTTTTGTTAAAAAGAAATGAGAATGATACATGGGAAACTATTGTGTATCCGGGGAAAAAAGCCAGACCGGGGCATATAATTGAATTTGGTAACGGTTTACTTGAGGCGGAAGTTATTAATGTTCTTGATGACGGTAACAGGATAGTTAAATTTAAATATGATGGTATATTTGAGGAACTTTTGGACAAGCTTGGCGAAATGCCTTTGCCTCCATATATAAAAGAAAAGCTTGAGGATAAGAACAGATATCAGACTGTGTATGCAAAAAATGAAGGCTCTGCTGCAGCACCTACTGCGGGATTGCATTTTACACCTGAATTAATGAAAAAAATGCAGGAAAAAGGAATAAACATTGCAAAACTTACATTGCATGTAGGTTTAGGTACATTTAGACCTGTTAAGGCAGAAGATATTAACGATCATAAAATGCATTCAGAATATTATATGATTGACGATGAAAATGCTGAGTTAATAAACAAGACAAGAGAAAATGGCGGTAAAATAATTACTGTTGGAACAACAAGCACGAGAACTCTTGAATCTATTGCCGATAAGGATGGTCATATTAAGGCTTGCAGTGGTTGGACTGATATATTTATTTATCCCGGATATAAATTTAAGATTGTAGATAATCTTATTACAAATTTCCATTTGCCCGAGTCTACATTAATTATGCTTGTCAGTGCACTTGCAGGCAGAGAAAATGTATTAAATGCTTATAAATGTGCTGTTGAGGAAAAATATAGGTTTTTCTCTTTTGGGGATGCTATGTTTGTAAATTCGGGTAAATTTAAACGTTAATTATATTAGACTTGTAAGCCTCATAAAATCTATGTTTGGGAGGCTTACAAGATTATTTAAATTTAATAATAAAAACATATTTTTAATCCATTTTTTAATGTTAATGATGTGATTTTACCATCTTTTATACAAAAGTTTTCAAACACTTTAAGTATAAAATTTTTGATAATTTCAGTATCTACACTTAAAACTAATTTTACAAAATCAAGTTCTCTTTTATTTGCTAAATTTTGTTCAAGTAAAAAACAGCTTGTTAATTTTATAAACTCATCATTTTCTACTGACAAAATATTGTCATGTGAAAGTTCTTCAGTTTTTGCAATAACATCTTTGAGTTTGTTTTCCAAATCCCTTTTTGAAAGAATATATTCGTTTTCGTCCATACTTTCATCTGAAAACAAATATATATTTTTTAGTCTTTCAAGGGCTCTTTCATATTTATTTTTTTCTTTGTCAAGAATTTCTAGCTGATTTAGGTTATTGTTTTGAACTATTTTGGGTTGTTTAGTTATTTCACATATAAAATCACTGTTTGTATCTTTTGCTTTTAGTTTTCTTTTAAAGCAGTTATAAATACTATCAATCCCAACTACCTTTTTTATATCAGTAAAGGTAGTTCCCCTTAACAGTTTCTTTTCAAGGGTAGCCTCAGTGGTGGTTTTTCCAAATGAGTTATATGCTTTGTATAAATTTGCAATAAAATTTAAAACAAAATTACCTAAGTATATATCATTAACATATTTGTTGGTACACAGGTGTCCAAATGCTCGATTATAGCAAGCATATTCGGATGGTCTATATCCATTTTTTCTTTTTTTACCTAAGTGAGGTATCATTTTATCTCCACAAATACAAGTTAAAATGCCTCTAAATATATGAATGTGTTTAGTTTGTGAATGTGCCTTCATCATTTGTTCATCCCGCAACTTTCTGTTAACATCTCTTATTTGAGTTGTTTCGTTAAATGTTTTCATACTGATTATTCCAGGGTGATGGTTTTCGACTGTAACCCATTCAATTTCTTTCTTAACTTGACCTCTGTCACCTTGTTTTCGGTAATTATATCTATAATTACCGGTATAAAATATGTTGCTCAAAATTAGTCCTATAGAAGCACTTGAAAAATTTTTGTTATTTCGATTAAGAATATTATGTTCTTTCAAGTAATCAGCTACTTTAGTCATAGATTTAACTTGTTCATACAGTTCAAAAATCAATTTTACTGTTATAGCTTCAGTTTCATTAACATTAAAAATTCTTTTTTCTTTGTCATAATTATAACCAAAGGGGATTCGTCCTCCATTCCATTCACCGTCTTTGGCTCTACTAATCATTACATCAGTTACACGTTCTGAGGTTAAATTTCTTTCTAATTCAGCAAATATTAAAATAATTTTTAATATAGCTTCGCCAATTGCAGAACTTGTATCAAACTGTTCATTTTTACTGACAAATATTACGTTGTTTTTCTTTAGCTCATTAAACATATTTGCAAAGTCTATTATATTTCTTGATATTCTGTCTATTTTCCAAACAAGCAAGTGTGAAAACTCACCAATTCGGATTTTATTCATCATATTTTGAAATGCCGGTCTTTGAGTATTTTTACCGCTATATCCTGCATCTTCAAATATTTCATAATTATCAATATTTAAAACATACTGTGCATAATTGATTAATTCTCGTCTTTGAAAGGGTAAGCTTTCTTTGTCAATTTGATGAACTGTAGATACTCTGATGTATATTGCAACTTTTTGTTCCATATATACACATCCTTTGTCTTGATTTATACCGAGGGATGTGTTATAATAATTTTGGGTTATTGAGATAGCACATATCTCGGTAATTATTATTGACAGCTCCTGTTGCAGCAGGGGCTGTTTTATTTTAAAAGTTTTTATATTGTATGAACTATACCACTTATAGCTTCTTCAACAGCAGAATTCAAGGATGTTCCTTTTTCTATTGCATATAATGCTATCTTTCTATGAAGATCGGGACTAATTCTCACATTAAAAGAACCCTTATACGGAATTTCAGGACTTACACCTCTTTCTTTGCAATCATCCAAATATTCATCGATTGCATTTTCAAAGTCTTTTTTCAATTCTTCAACAGAATTGCCTTCATAGGATATAAGTGACTTTATACCAATTACTTTACCGAAAAGGCATTCATCATCTGATGAGTATTCTACTGTTCCGTTATAGTTTTTATAAGATAGTAACCTACTCATATTAAACCCTCCTTGCTTAACTTTTCAATGACCTGTTCTAAGATATATTTTTTTAGTATTCCATTTGGATGAGGCTTATGAAAATTAATAACTTCATTTGAGTTGTTTTTAATAAATTTTACGGCTGAGCCTTTTCCTTGTTTTAAATTATATCCAAAATAGGATAGGAGTGTTGCCATTTCATCAAATGTAAAATCCTTAGGTCGATTTAATAACTTTGCAATGAGTTTTTCTTTTTTGCTCATTTACCTCACCTCTTAATAGTATTATATCACATTCTTTAAAAAATGCAACTATTTTTAGTTACAAATTTAAAAAATTTTAGTTTTAACATAAATTGTCATAGAGTAAAAAGGATTATAAATCAATATTGCAATTTTTACTTATTTTAGAATGTAAATTATTTTGATTGTGGGCATTCGCTTCTTTTTCTGCATTTGCAATTATTTCTTCAACATTTTGTTCAGGTTCTTTAGAAAAATTTATTCCATTAATGCAGTTTTCATATAAGAAGTTCATTATATTGGTATAGTTATTTGTTTCGTAAAAAATGATAAGCTCCTTAATGAATATGGGTTGTTTTTGTATTGGAATAGAAATAATTCCTGCACCGTTTCTTATCATTTCTTTGTTAGCTAATAATGTTGATAATCTCTTGTTACCATCATAGAACATTTGACATCTCATGCAATATAACATAAGTGTCAGTGCTCTTTCTGTGTTAGAATTTATTTCCATAATTTTCTGTATTTGATTATTTATTTCATTTGAATCAGGTACATCTGAAATCCAGTTTGTTCCGCCAACGCCTGTGGGTTCAAGTTTTAATGAACCTGCGTTTATTACTGTATTTTTACCTACAATCCTATGTAGTTTTTTTATATATGCCAAATCGATTACTTCATTGATTGTTTCTAATAAATATTCCCATCCCTTTTTTAAGTCATTTACAGCATTTATTTCGTCGATTGTATATCCATTTACAGACATACCGTTGCAAACTGTATAGGTATCCGGAAATGTCATTCCAATGCCTTCTAAGTTAGCACTTTTCCAAATGGAATCAACTAAATTTCTTTTTGCCAAAAATATATTTTCTTTTAATGTCATGCTGAATTTATCTTTCAAAATGTTTTCCTCCTAACATTTATAGACAACTTGTCGTGAAGTTAAAAGTATGTAGGGAATCGAACCCTACTAAGCCAAACCATAGGCATACTTAGTAATATTATACGGTTTCGGACAAGTTGTCCAAAACATTTACTAATTATTATTGTCATTTCAATTGACAATAATAATTCTTTAATCAATCTTCATAATATCCCTTACAGGAAGCTATAATAATATAACCATTTTCAGCTTTGTAAACAATTCTGTTTACATCATCAATTCTTCTGCTCCACCAACCACTAAGGTTATTTTTTAGCGGTTCAGGGCTTGCAATACCTTCATATATATTTCTTTGAATGTCCTTAATTAAGGTATTTATACGTTTCAAAGTTTTTTTATCCTGCGTTTGCCAATAGCAATAATCCTCCCACGCACGTTCTTCCCATAGTAATTTCATTGTTTTAATCCTCTATCAATTCATGTTCAACAAGTTTTGCTTTTCCGCTTTCTATATCTTTTACAACATTTTCAAGATATTCGATATTACTTTTAGAATAAAATGGGTCGATTGATACTTCAAAGGGAATTCTTTTTTCTCGTGTCATTTTCAGAGCAAATATAGTAATTGCCGTTGTAACATTCATACCTAATTCAGCACAAGTTTTTTCAAAGTTCTCTTTTAAGTCTTCTTCCATTCTGAAACTTACTACTGTTGACACATTATCACCTCCTGATTATATTATACAATATATTGTATGCAACGTCAATACAATGTATACAATATATCAACAGGAGATTATAATTTTTTTAGCAAGGCTAATTATTATAATAACTTAATATTTAATTAATAGTATATAAATGTGTAATATATGTAATTTTATTATAATACAAAAAGCAAGAAAAATGCTTTTATTTCGACAAAAACTGTGCTATATTATTATATGTATTTAAAAGCACCCAATTAGTATTTTTTAGAGAGGGTGTCATTTTGAAATTCACAAAAATATATGTTTCATACGAAGATAAAAATGTTTTAATAATTTATGATATACAACATAATATACTATATTATAATGTAACACATATAGCAGATGCAAAATTAATTGTTTTAGTTTAAGTTAATATTTAAAAATATTGGGTGCTTTTCTATACACCTATTATATTAAAGCATTTTAATATTTTTATCATTAATGCTTAAACTATTGTTTTCTTTAATATTATTGTCAGCAAACTCTTTAGCTTTATCATATGTATCATCATGAATATTATTATTTTGAAAATATGAAATAAAGTGATTTATCATTTGTTTTCTTAATTCTTCATCCATATCAAAATAAGCTTTTAAAATTTCAATTTCTAATTCTGTAGCCCCCTTAGAACGAGCATATTCACCGAGTTCAAAAGTTTCATTTTCATTGAAAATTGGTTCAGTGCCATAGTACAGCCAATTTTCGTTAACTGAAAATATAGAACATATAGTTTTAATTGTTTTTTCTGCAATAATTGTATTAGGTTGTTCAATATAGCTTACACCTGATTGTGTAATTCCTAATTTACTTGCAAAATCTTTTTGATTAATTTTTTTTATTTTTCTCAAATACTTGATTCTCTCATTAATCGTCATTTGCGTTCAAGCCTCCTTTCAAGTATATGTATATAATAACAGTAACTAATATTTTTGTCAACAATTTTTTAAAAAACCTCTTGACAAATATCAGTTACTAGTTTATTATTGATACATAGAAACAGTTACTAATAATTTTGGATTTGTGGCTGATATTCTAAAAAATATGGAGGTGATTATATGCCAATGTCAAATTATTCATTTGAAAATCAAAATTTATCTGTTGAAAGTGAAGTTGTAGAAATTTTAAATTTAACCAACAGTCTTACTGAAAATCAGCAGCGAGAACTCTTAGCATTTGCTAGGGGTTATAAGTGTGGAACTATTGCTCCTAAAGAGATTGCTTAATTATATTGCAATGAATAGCTATATAGGTGCAGAAATGTAAATGTGATAGTTATTTGTTGGGATAAGTTATGTTTAAATAAAAAATAAAAGAAAGAGGTTAATTAAATGGCAGCTAGTATTTTAATTGGTGTTATATTTGGACTAATATGTGGGTTTATTGTAATAAAAATTGGATAGTAAAGAATTTACTTTACTATCCAATAAATTAGGAATTCCGTAAACTATCAAAAATAAAAAATCCCAATAAATTAAGTGATGGAGGTGTTGTTTTTTATGTCAATTAATATTTCAACAACATCAATTATTTTTATGAACATTGCATTAATTAGTCTTTTCTTAATTTTATTATCTGTTGTTATCTATTTTAGAAAATTAAAATCTATAGATACGGGAAATAGATTTAAATATTTTATGAGAATTATAAGTCCGAGCTGTATATTTTTTCTTTATAGTTCAAATATTTTTTTGGGGCTTATTCATTCAAAAATTAAAGCAAATATTTTTTTGTACTTTTTATCTTTGTATATTGCAATATGTTGTGCACTGCTTTTTCAGGAAGGTACTAATTCTATAGAAAGTAACTCTGAGTATTATATACCGCCAATTGATAAATTTTTACATATAGGCTTAGCTTTTGTTGTTGTATATAGTTTGCTTTTGATATTAGCATTTACAATAAAATTTTTGTTATTTTAAATTTTAGAATACAAGGATTTTTATTAAATGT
>ENA-UOJJ01000479-UOJJ01000479.1-human-gut-metagenome-genome-assembly--contig:-CS66-NODE-479-length-67557-cov-11.247889_pt1 | contig 67557 bp, 81 predicted proteins | sample MGYA00242343_ERZ723890 | MGnify/ENA metagenome assembly ERZ723890
ATTTATGCAATTTTCATTGCTCGAAGGAATCGAACCATCTGCCGCTTAGGAGGCGTGTGCTCTATCCAACTGAGCTACTGAGACAGGCAACATGCCTATTATACCGTTTTGCCACACAAATTGCAAGGGTGCTCTTGCATGCGAGAACCTGCCCTATTATAATAAAGGCAGGAGCAAAACGGCGCTGCAGGATTTCTGCCGGACGGCATGAGCACCACCCGGGCCAAGCGCGGCGCTTACAAAACGGAGCAAGGAGCAAAATGTAATGGAGCAGATGGATAAAGTGAAAAAGAATTTCGGCTTTGGCTGTATGCGCCTGCCGATGAACGGCGACCAGGTGGACATTGCCGAGACCACCCGCATGGTGGACGAGTTTCTGGCGCAGGGATTCAACTATTTTGACACCGCCCACGGTTACATTGGCGGCAAGAGTGAGCTGGCCCTGAAAGAGTGCCTGACCAGCCGCTACCCCCGCGAGGCCTACAGTCTGACCGACAAGCTGACCGACAGCTATTTCAAGACCGAGACTGACATCCGCCCGTTTTTTGAAAGCCAGCTGGAAGCCTGCGGCGTGGACTACTTTGATTTTTACCTGATGCACTCCCAGAACGCCGACAACTTTAAAAAGTTCAAGGCCTGCCGCGCCTACGAGACCGCCTTTGCGCTGAAAGCAGAGGGCAGGATCCGCCATGTGGGCCTCTCTTTCCACGACCGCGCCGAGGTGCTGGACCAGATCTTGACCGAGTACCCGCAGATCGAGGTGGTACAGATTCAGTTCAACTACCTGGATTACGATGATATTGCTGTGCAGAGCCGCAAGTGCTACGAGGTTTGCCGCAAGCACGGCAAGCCGGTGCTGGTGATGGAGCCGGTCAAGGGCGGCAGCTTGGTCAACCTGCCCGAGGAAGCCAAAAAGGTGCTGGACGACCTGCACGGCGGCAGCCCCGCCAGCTATGCCATCCGCTTTGCCGCGGGCTTCCCCGGCATGATGGTGGTGCTGTCCGGCATGAGTGACCTGGAGCAGATGAAGGACAACCTGAGCTATATGCGCGACTTTAAGCCGCTGAACGAGACCGAGTTGGCTGCCGTAAACAAGGTGCAGGAGATCTTCCACAAGATGAACATGATCCCCTGCACGGCCTGCCGCTACTGTGTTGAGGGCTGCCCCAAGCAGATCTCCATCCCAGACCTGTTTGCTATCATGAACATCAAGCAGCTGCACCACGATTGGAACGCGGACTACTACTACGAGGAAGTCCACACCGCCCCCGGCCGCCGCGCCTCGGACTGCCTGAAATGCGGCAAGTGCGAGAAGATCTGCCCGCAGCATCTGCCCATCCGCAAGCTGCTGGAGGAGATAGCCAAAGAATTTGATAAGCCAGAAGCATAATCCATAAAAACAATAAAACGCCCCTGCCCTGCGCAGTTTGCGCCAAGGCGGGGGCGTTTTATTGTAGGGTTACAGGGCCAGCCGCATTAAGACCAGCTCTTGGTAGCCGGTTTTGCGGGAGCGGAAGCCCTTGGGGTTGCGGCCGTATTCCATAAAGCCGAACTTTTTGTACAGGGCAAGGGCGCTGGCGTTATCGGCTACCACATCCAGCTCCAACTGGGCGTAGCCAGCCTTGCGGGCGCAGTCGATGCAGGCGGCGGTGAGTGCCTGGCCAATGCCAAGGCCCCAGAATTCCTTAGCGATGCTGATGCCGAACTCGGCGCGGTGCTGCAGCTTATAGCAGCCGCCGACAGCGTTGATCCCGGCGGTGCCGGCCACCTTCCCGTCCACGATGGCGAGAATTTCCACCTCATTCGGGCTTTCGGTTTTGGCCTGAAGGTATTCGCCCTCCTGCGTGGCGGTGAGGGTGTTCTCCTCCGGGTAAGTCAGCAGGTTATCCGTTTCCGCATGGGTCAGGATGAAATTGTCCAGTGCGGCCTGGCCGTCGGCCGAGGTGCCACTGCGCAGACAGCAGGACGCGCCGTTTTTCAGTTGGATGATTTGGTGGTAGGTCATGGAAACCTCCTGGAAACCGGGGTAAAACGGGCTTACTCCCCCATCTGCTCCTTATGATACTGCAGGGTGTACAGCTGGTAATACCGGCCATGCTTAGCCAGCAATTCCTGGTGGGTACCCTGCTCCAAAATTTTGCCGTGAGATAGCACGATGATGTTATCGGCGTGCTGGATCGTGGATAAGCGGTGGGCGACCATGAGCATGGTGCCGACGCTGCGCATTTTTTCCAGCGAGTCCTGGATCAGCAACTCGGTCTCCGTGTCGATATTTGCCGTGGCCTCGTCCAAAATCATCACACTGGGCTTGTGGATGATGGTGCGGGCAAAGCTGAGCAGCTGCCGCTGACCTGCCGAGAAGTTGTTGCCGCGCTCCCGCACTTCCTCGTCCAGGCCATGGTCCAGCTTGTCGATGAAGTGATCGGCGTTGACGTAGTGACAGACGCGGCGGATCTCCTCATCAGGGATGCCCTCCTCCCGCAGGACGATGTTGCTGCGGATGGTGCCGGAGAAGAGGAACACGTCCTGCAGCATCTGGCCAAAGTGGCGGCGCAGCGAGGAGATCTTGATCTTGCGGATATCGATGCCGTCAATCAGAATCTCACCCTTCTGGAACTCATAATTGCGGCAGATGAGCGACAAAATTGTGCTTTTGCCGCTGCCGGTGGAGCCGACAAAGGCCACGGTCTCCCGCGGGTTGATGTGGAAGGACACGCCCTGCAGCACCCACTCGCCGGGGATGTAACTGAACCAGACGTCGCGGAACTCGATCTCGCCCTTCACCTCGTTCAGCTCGATGGCGTCGGGGGCGTCCACCAGTTTCGGCTCAATGTCCATGATGGAGAACACCTTTTCCGAGGAGGCCAGCGCTGATTGCAGCCAGTTGAACTGCTCGGCCAGATTTTGGATGGGGGTGAAAAACTTGGAAATGTACATGTAGAACGTGACGATGGTGCCGCCTGTGATGGTCTGCCCCAAGAATGACACGCCGGTCAGGTAGCCCATGCCGCCTAGGTAAAACAGGCACAGGATGGAAGAAATGTACAGCATGTACACCAGCGGCCGGAAGATGCCGAAGACAAAAATCTGCTCGATGTTCGCCCTGGCAAGAGTCTGGCTTTTCTGGCGGAATTCCGCCATTTTTTCGTCCTCACGGCCGAAGATCTGGGTGACCTTGATGCCGGAAAGATTCTCCGACAGGTAGGTGTTGATGTCGGTGGTGGCATCCTTGACCTTGCGGTAGGCCCGGCGGGAAAATTTGCGGAAGATGACCGTAAAAATGACGATGAACGGAACGAAGCAGAGCACCATCAGGGTCAGCTCGTAGTTCAGCAAAATCATGGCCACCAGGATGCCCAAAATAACGAACGCATTTTTGGTCAGGCTGACCAAAAGGTTGGTGAACATCATCGAGATGGCGTTGGTGTCGTTGGTAATGCGGGTTACCAGCTTGCCCACGGGAATTTCATTCATCTGCTCGTGGGAGAGGGACTCAATGTGGGTAAACAAGTCCTCGCGCAGGTCAGACACGATGCGCTGACCGACGCGCTGCAGAATCACGGCTTGCAGGTAGGTGCTGACCATCGAGAAAAGCAGTACCCCGGCGTAGACCGCCACCCGGCCGTACAGCGCGGGCAGGGCAAAATCGGTGGCGACAAGCTCCTCGATATTGCCGACGATCAGCGGCGAGATGATGTCGTAGGCGATGGAGAACAGCATCAGAAACAACACCACAACGAACTGCTTCCGGTAAGGCTTGGCGTAAGCCATCAGGCGGCGCATGATCTCGCCGTCGTTCATTGTGCGCTCAAAGCCCATGGTGGCCTTTTTGTCTTTGACCAGCACGTAGGCCGTCACGAGGATGGCCGTGATGGCACCGATCACACCGCCGGTCAGCAGCAGCGGATTGATCTCAGTCATGGACGGCACCTCCTTCTGCGTTAGTCACGGGCTGGGCGGCAGTCTCGCCCGCCTCGGTCTCGTCCTCAAGGCGCTGCAGGTCCACCATGCGGCGGTACTCGGCGCAGGTGGCATACAGCTCATCATGGGGGCCGACGGCCTCTACCCGGCCGTCATCGAGGAACACGATCTTGTCCAGTCCCTCCACGGTGGAGATGCGGTGGGCGATGAGCAGCGTGGTCCTGCCCGCGCGGGTGGATTTGAGGTTGTCGAGGATGATTTTCTCGGTGCGGGTATCGACGGCGGAGACCGAGTCGTCGAGAATCAGAATGGGCGCGTCTTTCAGCAGGGCGCGGGCGATGGAGATGCGCTGCTTCTGGCCGCCGGAGACGGTCACGCCGCGCTCGCCCAGCACGGTCTCGTAGCCGTCCTTGAAGTCAACGATGTTGTCCCGCACATCCGCCAGGGCGGCGGCGCGGTCAATGTCCTCCTGCGCAGCATCATCCACGCCAAAACCAATGTTGTGGGCGATGGTGTCGGAGAACAGGAAGTTATCCTGCGGCACATAGGCGCAGGCGTTGCGCACCGAATGGATGGACAGGCTGTTCACGTCCTGGCCGTCCACAAACAGGGTGCCGTCGGCCACGTTGTAGGTGCGCAGCAGCAGGTCTACCAGCGCGGTCTTGCCGGCACCGGTCTTGCCTACGATGCCCACGCTCTCGCCGGGGGTGACGGTGAAGCTGATGTCCTGCAGCACATCATACTCGCCATCCGGGTAGCGGAAGGTCAGGTGGCGGAACTCGATGCCGCCTTTGGGGGTGGTCAGTTCGTGCACATCGACCCGGTCGGTCACGTCGATGGGGGCGTCCAGCAGCTCGGTGACGCGGTTGAGGGACGCCTTGCCGCGGGAGGTCTTTTCGATCAGCATCGAGATGGCCATGATGGGCCAGACGATGGCCTCAAAGTAGCCGATGTACTCCACCAGCTGGCCTGCGTTGAACTGCCCGCGGTAGACCAGCCAGCCGCCGTAGCCCAAAATGACGCAGATGATCGACTCAACAAACAGCGTGACCAGCACTTCCAGCAGGGTGGCAATTTTGGTATAGGTGACGTTGATCTCCTCGCTCTCGCGGTTTAATTTACGAAAAGCCGTCAATTCCTTGTACTCTTTGACGAAGGCCTTGATGACCGCGATGCCGGAGAAATTCTCCTGCGCGAAGTCAGACAGGTCGGAAAAAGCTTGCTGGCGTTCCTCCCACCGTTTGGTCATGGTGGTGCCCATGATGGTGCCGATGACGAACATGATGCCCGCAGGGATCAGTGCCAGCAGCGTGAGCTTGTAGTCCATACGCCACATTTTAAACAGTGCCAGCAGCCCCAGCACCGAGGCATCGAAGAACATCAAGATGCCGTCACCGAAACACTCCTGAATGGTGTCCAGGTCGTTGGTGTAGAGGCTCATCAGGTTGCCGACCTTGTTGACCTGGTAGTATTGCTGGGACAGCTGGCGGCTGTGGTCAAACATCCGCTCCCTCAGATCGGCAGTGACCAGCACCGCCGAGCCAAAGAAACAGACGCGCCACAAAAACCGCCCGACGACCATCAGCAGCACGATCCAGATCATGGGCAGGCAGATATGCTGGAACAGCACCTCTTTGGTAAAGGCGAGGGTCTGTCCGTCAATGACGACCTCTCCCAGGTTAACGCCGTTGATGACCAGGCGGTACAGCTCGGGGATCATAAGCTGGATATAATCGACCGTCAGCAGCGCCAGCAGGCCCAAAAGCAGCACGGGTGCACTGCGCAGATAATACCGGTTGATATACTTGCCGAAGATCATGGCTCCCCCTCCTTTTCACTTTTCTTATTCACAGTATGGCAAAACAGCCGTATCTTTCAGTATATCGGATTATCGCCATAAAGTCAACGAAACGGCGGGAAAAATGCCGCAAACGGATGTGACATCCCTCCACAAAATACAGCATACAACTTAAAGGCAGGTTTAAGTCAAGGGGCGACGCCCCGCATCCGCAAAACAGAAACCCACCCCCAGCCGCGCCAGCATGACCGGCGGCGCAGTCCTCAATTGCGTTCAGCGAGGCCAGGTGTTTGGCCGAATATGCCGCCCCGGCGGCGGTGAGCACGTAGGCCTTTTCCCTGCCTTGACGGCGGGTGAGGCCTCTGTCAGAAGCCCCTCCTGGCAGAGGGCGGCCACGATATTGTTCATCGTCTGGCGGGGCAGCAGGTCTTGGCCCAGCGGGAGTACACCCTGCGGCATTTGATAATGGCATGGTTGACGCTGTTGTGCAGCCGTTGAGTTTGGGTTTTCTGGTTTGACATAAAAAATCCCGCCGCCTTATAATCCAATTTGGGATTATAAGGCGGCGGGACGCTTTGTCAGGAGTTAAGTTTACGCACCTGTTTTCTCGTAAATGCAGTGGGTGCCCTGGTGCTGCTGCAGACCGCCCAGGCACTTTTTATTGCAGCGCACACAGCGGTGGATAGCCTGCACCTGCCCGGCAGCAGCCTTGTTGGGCCAAGCAGGGTCGGCCAGCAGTTGGCGGCTCATGGCGGCGCAGGTGATGCGGCCGCTGGCCAGCTGGGCTTCCACAAAATCAGGGTTGGTCAGGCCGCCCACGCCGGTGATAGGTTTGTCGGTATATTGGCGTACCTCATCGCAGAACTTCAGGAAGCAACCCTCCCCCTTAAAATAGGGATGATTGGCGGGCGGGATAGTATCCTCCAAGCTGGAATGGTTGGCCAGGGTAACGTGGAAGCTGGTCACACCGGCCTCCACCAGCAGCGGTACAAAGATACCCAGTTCGCTTTCCAGTACACCGGCATTGCCGTAGTGGGGGTCCTCCTGCCGGACAGCCAGTTTGTAGTCGATGGGCAGCTCCGGCAAACGGCTGCGTACGGCGCGCACAGCTTCAACGGCAAAGCGGGCGCGGTTTTCGGCGCTGCCGCCGTAGGCATCGGTGCGGTGGTTGAACACGCTGGAGCTGAAACTGCCGCACATACGGTCGCCGTGGATCTGCACCATGTCGAACCCGGCTTTTACCGCCAGCTCGGCGGCCTCGCCAAAGCCGTGGATGATCTTATCGATCTTGCGCTGCGGCAGATTGGTGATATAAGGGGCCACTTCCTCGTTGAGCAGGGTGCGCAGCTGCTGCATTGTGATTTTCTTCGTCAGAACGCCCGGCACATATTTGAGCATGGCTGCCATGTTGGAGTCTGACTGGTGCAGCTGGGCGCAGAGCTTGCAGCCGCAGCTATGGATGATCTCCGCCAGGCTCTGGTACCAGGCAAAGCCCTTTTTGTCAAACAGAGACTTTTCAAACCGGCTTTTGCCCACCGGCACATCCCCCACAATGATCATGGCGCAGCCGCCTGCTGCAATGGCGCGGATCTTGGCAAAGTATTCTTCGTCCGACAGGCCGAAGGTGGTGGGGGCAAAGATAATGCGGTTTTTCAGTTCCAGGCCACCGTAGTTCACGGGGCTAAAAATAGTTTCATACATGTTCGGGCATCCCTTCTGCTGCTTTTTGTAAAAGGGCCAGCAGCTGGCCTTTTTCGGTATCGTTCAGGTTGGCCAGGCGGGTATCGTCCCAGGTGAAAAACACTTGGTGGCTGACAACGAAAGCCTGCTGTCCCCTATCGGTCAGGGTCAGGGTATAACTGCGGCCGTGTTTTTCCTTGGAGAGAAAGCCATCCGCAGCCAGTTTGTTCAGGCTGCGCTGGCTGTAGCCCCAGTCCAGGTACAGGGCCTTAGTAAGCTCTGACGGTGAACAGCCCGGGTGCTTGCCTACGTAAATGACGAAGAACAGCAGCCCAAAGTTGAGCCCTACGGCTTGCAGCTGCTCGCCGGTAAACGCGGCAAAGCTGCGGTAAAAAATGGTGGAGTAATAGGATAAAGTTTTGTGGTACATGGGAACAACCTCCGTACTTGACTTTATCAAGTATATACCAGTAACTTGATAAAGTCAAGTAAATGGCGCAAATTTTAACAATTCTTGCCAAACTGTGCTGTATCTTTGTATAATAGAAACAATAGAAAAACCACAACAAAGGAGCAATGTAAATGAAAATTGCAGTCATTGGTCCCGGCGCGATGGGGCTGCTGTTCGGCAGCTACCTGTCCCAACACCATGATGTTACTCTGGTGGGCACCAACCCCGCCAAAATGCAGTCCATTACCGAAAATGGCGTTACAATCCGCGAGATGGACGGCAGCGAGCGCATCTACCGCCCACATGCTACCGCCGACACCACCGGCCTCTCCTCTGTCGACCTGGTCATCGTGCAGGTCAAGGCCAGCGCCTCCGAGGCCGCGCTGACCAAAAACAAGGCCCTCATCGGTCACGACACCATCCTGATGACCCTGCAAAACGGTATGGGCCACGAAACCTTGCTGAGCCGTTTCGCCGCCTGTGAGCAGATCGTCATCGGCACCACCCAGCAGGGCAGTTATAAGTTGGGCGAGACCACCGTCTGTCACAGCGGCCTGGGCAAAACGTTTTTGGGCACCGTCACCGGCGACAGCAGCCGCTTTGCCCCGCTGGCCGAGATGTTCGCGGGCTGCGGCTTCCCCTGCGAAGTCTGCAGCCAGGTGCAGGGCATGATCTGGGATAAGCTGATGATCAACGCATCCTCCAGCGTGCTGTCCGGCATTTTGCAGGTGGCCCAGGGCTACGTCGAGCAGGACTCCCACGCCTGGACGCTGGCCGAGAAGCTCATCCGTGAGCTGTGCGCCGCCGCCACCGCCGACGGTTACCCTTTCGACGCCGAGGAGCAGATCGCCCGCATCCGGCTGCACCTGCAAAAGGCGCCTGACGGCTTCACCAGCATCTACGCCGACCTGAAGGCGGGCCGCCGCACCGAGGTGGACGTCATCAACGGCGCGGTCGTGGAGGCCGGGCACCGCCACAATATCCCCGTGCCCACCCATGAGTTTGTGGTGGAACTGGTCCACGCCATGGAAGGCAGAGCATAAAATCGAGAGCAAATAAACAGAGCAACGCAAATAAGCAGGAGCCAAACCTTATGAAACCCCACAGATTGGGCAAGACAAAGAGAAGGACTATGCTTCGGTGCTGGCCAACGCCCCGGCTCACGCCTACCGCGGCCAGTGTACCTACTGCGGCCACTGCAAGCCCTGCGTGGCCAACCTGGACATTGCGATGATCAACAAGTTCTACGACTTGGCCACCATGCAGCCCGAAGTGCCCGCTACTGTGCAGAGTCACTACGAACTGCTGGAAAAGACCGCCTCGGCCTGCATCGACTGCCATGCCTGCGAGAGCCGCTGCCCCTTTGGCGTAAAAATTGCCGAGAGGATGAAGAAGACGGCGGAGCTGTTTGGGTGCTAAGCGCGCTGCAAACCCTGTAGGGGCCGATGCTTGCATCGGCCCGCCAAAAGAGAGGTACTTACTATGAAACTGCAAAACGGCCGCCCGGTGGATACGACCGGACGTTTGGAGAAAGAACTGCGCTGTTACGACCTGCTGGACCGCCTGGGTGTGCCCTATGAGCGGGTCGACCACGCCCCTGCCATGACGATGGAAGTCTGCCAGGAGATCGACCGTGTGCTGAACGCGGTGATCTGCAAGAACCTGTTTCTCTGCAACCGGCAGGAGACCGCGTTTTACCTGCTGATGATCCCCGACACCAAGGTGTTCCACACCAAGGATCTGTCGGCGCAGATCGGCTCGGCGCGGCTGTCCTTTGCTAAGGCTGAGTATATGCAGCAGCTTCTGGACATCACGCCGGGGTCTGTCAGCGTGTTGGGCCTGATGAACGATACGGCCCACAAGGTGCAGCTGCTCATCGATGAGGATGTGCTGGCCAGCGAGTATGTGGGCTGCCACCCCTGCATCAACACCAGCAGCCTGCGCCTGCGCACCCGTGACCTGGTGGAGAAGATCTTGCCTGCGATAGAACATGAGTTTATTAAGGTGAAGTTGTAAGGTCCCCTGCCCCGGTGGGCGTGGTCACAAATTCTTCAAAAACTATTTTAAAATCGTTCAAAGCTCTTTTATATCCTGCACATAAGTTACTTGTATACTATGTATCGTAGTCGAAAGACAAACGCGGAAAGCATCCCGCAATCATACACACTGTGCCTTGGGCCATGCCAGAGCAATCGCTCGGTCCAGGCCAGACAACCAATAAGGCTACGATGCCATTACATATATACATGATTCTTCTCCTATCCTCTGAAATACCCCTTGGAGCGCCCCGCCTTACCCCTGCGGGACGCTCCTTCTTTTTAAAAATTGCACGATGCAGCGTGCAAAGAAAACTTTTTTGAAAAAATCGCAAAAAAATTGAAAAAAAGGCTTGCATTTCCGGTCCCGCTTTGCTATAATAATCAAGCACTGAGCGACACGGAGTGCCGCGACGGAGCAAAAAAGAATATGGGAGCTTTCCCGAGTGGCCAATGGGGACAGACTGTAAATCTGCTGCTTAATGCTTCGGTGGTTCGAATCCACCAGCTCCCACCAACAAAGCGATACCTGATAATGGGTATCGCTTTTGTTTTTGTCTTTATTTTCCGGAGATACGCTGGCGGATTCGAACAGCCCGGGCCCAGAGCTTTGCGTCCCCCGCCGGGCAAAAACAGCCCTGCAGGCTGTCTTTAGGGCGCGGCTCACGAATCTACCAGATCCCACCAAGAAATGCTCTGCATCGCGTGATGCAGAGCAAAAGATGACTTATTCGGCGTAGTGGATGCGCGCAGGGTCGAAGCGGTCCTGCTGGGGTTTGCTCTCGGCTGGGTAGCCCAATGCGAAGATGGCAAAGGCGTGATGCCCGGCGGGCATTTGCAGTACGGATTCTACCTCGTGCATGCGCTCCTCGATGGGGGCAATGCCCAGCCAGACGCCGCCAAGGCCTAGTGCATCGGTTTCCAGCCAAAGATTTTCGTTGGCGATGCTCAGGTCGATCTGCGCGTACATCGGGAAGATAACGTCCTCGCGGTAGGCAGAGACGATCAGCACGGGAGCATTTTTGGCGCAGCCTGTATAGGGGCTGGTGGCGGCCAGCTTTTGGATCAAGTCGCGGTTCGTCACCACATAAAATTCCCACGGCTGCTGATTTCCGGCAGAAGGAGCCGCCATAGCGGCGCGAAGTAATTTCTCGATTTTCTCTGGTTCCACGGGCTTGTCCTGAAATTTACGGATACTTACGCGGTGAAAAATGCTGTCCATCGTAAAAACTCCCTTCTAAAATAAAAATGTGCAGGCCAAAAGGCTTGCACAATTACTTTCGTAAACGGTCGCGTCCATGTAGGTATCATAGCGGAAAATGCAAAATTTTGCAAGAGGAAGCTGCAGCATAAATAAAAACATAAAATCTCGCTGCACCCAGTGATGCGGCGAGATTTTTTAATAGATGGCGTACAAGAATCCGCCGCCGCCGAGAAAGTAGCCCATGAACAGAAAGAGGAAGAACGCACCCTCGTAGACGGCCCAGCGCAGGATGCGAGGAGCGGCGGCGAGGCGGTCGCGGAAGTGGATGCCCCGCTCGTGAGCGAGGTCGACGGCAATGACCAGCGCCAACCCGAAGAAAAGCAGCAGCTGTTCTTGGCGGCTGGTCAAGCCCAGCTCCCAATAGTTACTGAACGCCTTGTGGCCGCCGTTGTGCAGGATGCCGCCAAAATAGGCCGCTGCATTGGCCAGGCTGCTGGCGCGGAACACCGTAAAGGTGGCCAGAAGCAGCGTGAATGTGCCTGCCACACCAACAAGCCGCGCCCAGCCCCGGGTGATGGCCTGGCGCCAGGGCAGGTGATTTTCTAACGCCTGCAAAGCGCCGTGGGCAAAGCCCCACACGAGATAGGTCAGCCCGGCGCCGTGCCACAGGCCGCTGACGAGGAATGTGGCAATAATATTGCCGTCGCGCCGCGCGGCGCTGCATCGGCTGCCGCCCAGCGGGATGTAAACGTAATCTTTCAGCCAGCGGGACAGGCTGATGTGCCAGCGGTCCCACAGTTCGCGGATGGTGGCAGCCAAAAACGGCTGGCGGAAGTTTTCCGGCAGGGGCAGGCCCAGCATCTCCCCCGCCCCCAGCACGATGTCGGTGTAGCCGGAGAAATCGGCGTAAAGCTGGAACACATACAGCACTGCGCACAGAAACAGCTGGCTGCGGTCGTAGGCGGAAGGGTCAGCAAAGGCGGCGTTGACGGCCAGCGCGGCGCGGTCGGCCACGGCCAGCTTTTTAAAGTAGCCCCAAAAGCACCGCTGTGCCCCCCGCTGCCATTGGCCGGGCTGTGGGGCGGCAGCGTCCAGTTGGGGCATCAGCTCGCCATAGCGGTTGAACGGCCCCTGGGTGATGGACAGAAAAAACGACGCAAAGCAGAGCAGCCGGGCGTACTGCGATTCCGGCTCCTGCTTGCCCCGGCGGACGTCCACCAGGTAGCTGGTCAATTGCAGGCTGAAATACCCGATGCCCAGCACTTGCGGCACGCTCACGTCCCAGATGCGCAGCGAGAACGCCTGCCCCAGCAGCAAGGCGGCGGGGCGCAATTTGAGCAGCGTCAGCGGGGCCAATGCTCCGGCCAGGCCTACATAGAACCAACGGGGGCTGCCGCGCAGGTGCAGCGCGGCCTGCCAGACCAGCAGAGTCATAAGGCAGAGCAGCAGGCAGCCCTGCCAATCCAGCGAGAGGTAGAACACGAGGCTGGCCGCCAGCATCAGCTGCCAGCGGCGTGGCTGCGGGGTAACGCGCCAAAGACCCGCCAATAATGCTGCGAACAGGATGAAACCGAAGGAACCAACGGTGAGCATGGCGGAGCCTCCTTTGCTTTGATTTTTGTGGGTGAGTGGCTGGCGAGCGCCGCCACCCTGCGGCGGCGCTCTTTTATACAGTATGCCGCTTTTAGGACCTTCTTTTTTGTGACCAAAAAGGAAGCAAAAAAGCTAAAAAACGCAGGAGTGCTGCGTTTTTCTTAACGCTTTTTCGCTTCTCTCCATATTGACCCCTTCGGGGCTAAAATTACAGGTGTGCCATCGCAATCGACTGATCCGGGGTCAGCTCAAGCTTCTCCTCGACCGTATCATAAAACAACGTCGAAACATCTTCCCCGGCATTTTCCCGGGCAATCGTATCGCACAAAACGGCAGTAAACTTTTCGGCACCCTGGCCGTTGAGGTGGTGGGCGTCGGAAAAATCCCCTACCAGCAGGTTCAGGGTGTCCACATCTTTGTACAGCGAAAAATCCCAGTACACTGTGTTATTCTCGGCGGCAAAATCCCGCAGGGCGTCCACGTAGGCCTGGTAGTTGGCCGTATTGTACAGGTAGGCGCTGGGCAGCGGCGCGGTGAAAAGCACCAGTTTAATGCCGTTCTCTTGGCAAAATTCAGCGGTATTGCGCAGATATTCCCATCCGAAGTCTGACAGCGGCGCCTTGGGGTCCACATCCAGCAGCGTGTGGAACGCATTTTCCGGCGCACCGCTGGTGTAGACGAATCCACGCCCACGGTAGCTTTCGCCCTCGTCGGCGTAGGTCAGGTAGCTGTAGTTGCCCAGGGTGTAGCCGTCGGTCAGCTTGGCGCGCCAGAGCGCGGGCATTTCCTGTGGCTCGGCCACACCGTGACGGGCCGGCAGCAGCAGGTCGGCAAAGGCGGCCATGCCGCCCATCTCGGCCTGGTAGGCGTAGCGGTTGGGCGAATTCCACCGCATGTGGTCGGTCAGCAGGTAGCAGGCCAGCGGCACGTTCTTGGAGGCGCTCTGGTTGTAGCCGGTGTAGAACATCTCCAAATAGACGGTCTTTAGTTGATTTTGCGCGGCGGCTTCCCGCAGCATGTAGTAACTGCCGTCGGGCAGTTGTTGGGACGACCCTGCGTTAAAGCTGTAAGTCCCCAGCGCGGCGTCCACGGCATTGGGGTCGACACTGCGGTAACTGTGGGACGACCCCAAAAACAGCGTGTCGATCTTGCCCGCGTCGGCGTACAACTCCTGCAGCATCGCGCGGGAGTAGGAGTGTACATCGTCCACCAGCAAAAAGTTGGCAGCAGCCAGCACAGCCAGCGTCAGTGCGGCAAACAGTAGTACGGCACCCAGTTTACGTAGCATTTTCATGGCGCGTTATCGCTCAATTTTCATGTGGGGGTGCTTCGGCTGGTAGGCGGCTACGTCCAGCTGCCAGGTGGTGGAGCCGTCCTCGGTCTCCTCCACTTTCTCAAAGCCAAAACTTGCATAAAACTCGCGCACCATCGCGTTTTTGGCGGTGGGATAATAGTACCCGCGGATGGTCTTTACCCCGCGCGCGGCGGCGTTGGCCACCATGGTGTCCATCATGGCATCCTCCATGCCGCGCTTGAGTACACGGCAGCTCATCAGCCACAGGCGCAGGTGCAGGGTCTCCCCTTCCTGTTCACCCGCGGTAACGGTGACGATGCCGTTATCGCCGAACTTGTCCACCAGCTTGCCGCAGCGGCAGAGCCAGGCCGGGTTCTCGGCCATGGCGCGGATGTCATCCTCGCTGCAGCGCAGAGTGGTCAGGTTGAACTGGTTGGATTTGTTGGTCAGCTGAGCGATGCGCTGGATGTACAGCGGCTCAAAATCTTTGATGGTAGCCGTCATCTCCAGGCTGTCCAGGTACTCGCCGTAATCGCTGAAAGACGCCTGCGCCTTGGCGCGCTGGGCGTTTTGGTGGTACAGTTCGGTCTTTTTCAGGTCCTCTTTCGAGAGGGCAGTGACCTCAAAGTAGCCGCCGTGATCCAGCATCTTGATGTAGTTCTCGGCACCGTCCAGCGCAGGTACGGCCACGCCGGGCACCTGGGCGGCCACGATGGCACGCTCGGCGGGGTTGTCATCGGCAAAGACAAAGCTGTCCGCGCCCAGGTTCAGTTCGGCGGCGATGTCGGTCAGGTTGCGGTCCTTCGGCTCCCAGTTGGCCTTGATAGAGACAAAATCGTCAGGCCGCAGCACGCCGTCCGGGTGGTTCAGGCCCGCCAGCGCGTTGGCTTCGTCATTTTTGGAGTCCACGGCCAAAATCACGCCGATGGATTTCAGTGCCTTGCAGTAGCTCTGGAACTCGGCGTAGACCTGGCCCTCCGGTACCTCGGGACCGATAGCCAGCCCATCGACGCCGTCGTCGCCCACGATGCCGCCCCAGAGCGTATTGTCCAGGTCCAGCACAAGGGCTTTTTTGTTACGGCCGTACAAAGACTTGATGATATTGGCCACACTGTTGGCCAGTGACGGGATGGCATCCAGACACATGGCATATTTGTACATATGCCAGAAGAAGGCGTCGCCCCAGGCGGTCAGGCCGTAATCGGCGGAGAGGTAGTCAATATCGTTGATATAAAAATGCTCGTGCGCGGCGGCGTAGGCATAGAACTTCTGGTTCATCCGGCTGATGAAGTTGGAGCGGCCGTGGGGGTCCCAGATGTCGCGGTTGCCCATCAGGCGGAAGTTGGGGCGGTCAAAGTTGTTTTGGATGACCGGGCAGCCGAACTTGGCCTCCAATGCCTGCCACATCGTCTCAAAATGAGTGTACTGGTCGGCCAGCATCGCGTCGATATCGGCTTCGCTGTCGGCGGTGGTGGGCAGGGCGGTCAGGTTGCGCCAGCTGGTGTGGATGTAGATGATGTCGGGGTGGAACTCGTCCAACTCCGGCGTGCCGAACATGGCGTCCTGCCAATACTGGGCGTACTCGCTCTGGTAGAACTCGGCCTCGATGCCGTACTGTAGCAGAAACAGTCCCAACTGGTCGGCCACTTCGTTCGTGGTGGACCCGCCGAGGATGGCAATTTTTTTGCGCAGGGGGTGCGGGTTTTGGGCCAGCAGCTCCCGCCGCAGCCGCCGCTTTTTGCGCAGCAGCGTTTCAGTATCCAGCGGATAGTGGAAACAATCCATGGGTGGCTCCTTTTTAACCTAACTCTGCCAAGGCGCCTTTCAGGGCCTGGCTGATCTGGTCGGGGCAGCTGGTGGCCTTGCGGCCGCAGCGGATGCCCTCCATGCGGGTGATGGCGTCCTCGGCCTTCATGCCGGGCAGCAGGCTGGCAATGCCTTTCAGGTTGCCATCGCAGCCGCCCAGGACCTTGACGCTTTTAATGGTGTGGTCGGGGTTCAGCTCAACTTCGGTCTGCACCGAGCAGGTGCCTTTGTTTTTGTAGATGTATGCCATGGTGATATTGCTCCTTTTATAATGGTAGTCCGTTTATGGTAGTCCGTTTGGTATTTGTCGCGCATTTGTAGTGGTCGATGCGAGCATCCGCCCTACAAAATCAGGTGGTTCTCTTAAACGTGGATTTTCTTGCCTTGGCCAAATCGTTCAACCTGGCGATCTGCTCATCGTGGGTAGTGAACGCGCCGACCGGGCGCGGGGTGACGGTGTGGATGCCGTGGTAGTCTGTGCCGCCGGTGATGAGCAGTCCATTCTCCTTGGCCAGACGCAGCAGCTCGGTTTTGTCCTCGGGGGTGTTGCGGGGGTGGTCGATCTCCACGCCGTCCAGTCGCCCGGCGGCGATCAGCTCCCGGGCCAGTTCCATGCTGTGATACACGCTTGGGTGCGCCAGCACCACCACGCCGCGGCAGGCTTTAATAAGGTCCAGCACGGTGTCTACCGGCTCATACCGGGGCGTGTGCAGGATGCGCCCGCGCACAGGTTTCAACCCGAACAGCGAGCGGTAGACCTCGTTGTACAGCCCGTCGGCCAGGCCGTATTGCCACAGCACCCGCATGATGTGGGCCTTGTACAAGGTGCCGCTGTCCTTGGCAAATTCCAGCGCTTCCTGGGTGGAGTACTGCGGGCAGATCGCCTCCAGCTCCTTGCTGCTTTGCATCATGGCGGTGTAGCGGCGCTCGGCCATCATGCGGGAAAAATCCTCCAGCGCGGGGCAATCGTCGGGCCAATAGCACAAAAGGTGCACGCGGTGGGCGCGCTCGTAGTCATAGGCGGTCAACTCTGTGGCGGGGATCAGATGCACGCCGTCCTGCACCGGGTGGGCGTAGGCGTAGCGAACGCTCTGGATCGAATCATGATCCGAGATGGCCAGATGCGTCATCCCGGCGCACCGCGCCAGAAACGGCAGCTTGGCAACCGGTGTGGAACCATCGGAATAAGTCGTATGCGTATGCAGATCGCCCGGCATGGTGGGTAGACCTCCTTTACCTTTTGCGGAATATATTATTATACAATGTTTTTTGTGGTTTGGGAAGACCCCTGATTTTTGGTTGCTTTGAGTTGCGGCTTGCGTCCCGGCCCTGCCTACCCTGCGGCAGGGCCTAGTATAACGGGTTGCATCCGTTAGGCCTTCCTTTTTTGTGACCAAAAAAGGAAGCGAAAAAAGTCCCGCTGTTGCGAGGCAGCGCGCTTGGTGGTGAGAAACGAAAGCCGCTCGAAAAAATCATTTTAAAGTCGTAGCATATTCCCGTGCAGAAGCCACAAACTGCTTCGCCGCAGGCGATAGCCCCCCACGGGATAGACACGCCAACCCAATGCTGCGCTTGGCGGCAGGTTCCAGCCGCAGCACCTGGCACCCGCTGTGGTCGGTGCCGCGGCGGAACATCAGCTCTGGCATGATAGCCAGCCCCTGCCCGCAGGACACCATCGCGATCATGCTCTGGTCGTCCACGATGTAGCATCGGCTGTTCACGTGCAGATCATTCTTTTTAAAATAGCTTTGGATGTCGGCGTCCACGTCGGATTGCTGGCTGACGAACGCCCTGCCCTGCAATTCCTCGGCCCGCACGCAGCCGGGGCGGCGGGGCTGGTAGTCGGCGGGGGCGATGCAGACCAGCGGATCATCGTAGAGCGGTTCAAAATCCAGGTCACGCGCGCTGGAATTGGAGAGGAATCCCAGTTCCACCGTGCCGCCCTTGAGCCAATCCACGATGTCGGCGTAGGACCCCTGGTACAGCTGCACGTCGATGCCGGGAAACTGCTTTTGAAACGGCGGCACCAATTGTGGCACCCAGGTGACGCAGGCCGAGTTGAACACCCCCAGCCGCAGCACGCCCTTGTGCATGCCGTTGACCTGGGCGATGGATTGGCTGAGCAGCTCACTGCTGTTGAGCATCTGGCGGATGGACGGCAGCAGGCTTTCGGCGGCGGCGGTCATGGTCACGCCGCTTTTGGTGCGGGTGAACAGCGGAAACCCGCACTCCGACTCCATGCCGGAGACCGCGTGGCTGATGGCCGAGGGCGTTAAGTGCATCTGCTCCGCCGCCGCGGCAAAGGTGCCCAGCTGGGACACCGTCATAAAAATCTGGCAGTCTGTCAGGGTCATAAACGACTTCTCCTAACGTGAACGAATTTCACTTTACGTATGAAAAAGTTAAGCTTTACTTCACGTCTATACTGTACTATTATATTGGCAGAAAGTCAATGCCCGTAACGCACATTGCGGGCTGTACAAGACTCCTCTCCCTCCTAAGCCTTGCCGTCCGCACACCGGCAGGGCCTTTTTTATTGCCTTTTTTCGGCAGAGCGTGTATGATAGAGAAAGTATATATAAATGTAAGAGGTTTCAACCATGTCCAAAACAAGAGGTGTACGTGGAGCGGCCGGGTGGTGCGCCATCGCAGCGATCCTGTATTTATTGGCCCGCAGCCTGCTGTATGCGGGCATCAGCGCGCTGGTGGGGGTGGTGCACCCCGGCGCCAGCCTGGCCAAACCCATCGGCGTAAGCGAGGTCGGTCTCGGCTTGCTGCAGATCGTCATTGCCGTTGGCGCTGCCCTGGTCCCGCTGCTGTGGATGCTGCGCGGCACCCGCCTGCAAACCGACGACCTGCGCATCACCGTGCCTGCGCCATGGAGCCCGGCATTCTGCCTGCCGGTGTTTTTGGGCGTGGCCAGCACGGCTAACCTGTGCGGCGGGCTGCTGGTGCGCCTGGCCGGGGCAGAGGACGCCGCCACCCTGCTGCCCAGCGGCGGCGCAGAGCTGTTCGTGCAGTTTTTGGCGCTTTGCGCCGTGCCCGCTGTGGTGGAGGAACTGCTTTTCCGCGGCGCACTGCAAGGGCTGATGCGCCCCAGCGGCAGTGCGGCGGCGATTTTCGGCCCGGCGCTGCTGTTCGGGCTGCTGCATCTCGACCTGGCCCAGGGGCTGACGGCCTTCGCCTGCGGCGTTTTTCTGGGCTGGCTGGCCGAGCGGTCAGGCAGCATTTTGCCCGGGATGCTACTGCATTTTTGCAATAACACGCTGGCTTTTTTAAATCTGTACCTGCGTTTTTACGCACCGCAGCCGGTATCTTTTGGCGTTGAACTGTTTATTTTGTTCTTCTTTCCGGTGTTTGGCGTGTGGCTCATCTGGCACGCCCGGCAGCAGGGGTTCCGCTTCTCGGCGGGTCTGCGTCCTGGTGTGGACGTGACCGAAATTTTCACCAGCCCCGTCTATGACCTGGCCGTTGTGTTCCTGGTTTGCTACACGATTTTTGTTTGAGGTGCCCTTATGACCGACGAAGAACTGATGCGCGCCGCCTTGGACGAGGCCCGTGAGGCCGCCGCCCTGGGTGAGGTACCCGTGGGTGCCGTGGTGGCCAAGGACGGGAAAATCATTGCCCGGGCGCATAATTTGCGCGAGAGCGGCAAAAATGCTACCTACCACGCCGAGCTGATGGCCATCGATGCGGCCTGCAAGGCGCTGGGCGGCTGGCGGCTGTGGCAGTGCGAGCTGTTCGTGACGCTGGAACCCTGCCCGATGTGCAGCGGGGCCATCATCAACAGCCGCTTAAAGCGGGTGGTGTACGGCGCACGGGACCCCAAGGCAGGCTGCTGCGGCAGCCTGACCGACCTGTTTGCGTTGCCGTTCAACCATCATCCGGTGATTGAATCTGGGTTGCTGGAAGAAGAAGCACAAGCGCTTTTGCAAGATTTCTTTGCGATGCTGCGCGAAAAGAGGAAGAAAAAATGATGTGTAACGTGTTTTTGACCGGCGGCAGCCGGGGCATTGGCGCGGCGGCTGTGCTGGCGCTGGCCCGCGCGGGCTACAACGTGGCCTTCACCTACCACGCCCACCCCGAAGCCGCCGAGGCTGTAGCCGCCCAGGCCCGCGCCCTTTCCCCTGCCGGGACGTTTCTGCCCATCTGCGCTGACGCGGGCGACTCCGCCCAGGTGTGCGCCGCTGTGGCCCAGGCCGAAGAAGCCCTGGGCAGTTTGCAGGTGCTTGTCTGCAACGCGGGCATCGCCCAGCAAAAGCTGTTTACCGACACTACCGACGAGGATTGGCGCCGCATGATGGCCGTGGATCTGGACGGTGCATTTTATGCCTGCCGCGCCGTGCTGCCCGGCATGATCCGGCAGAAATACGGGCGCATCGTGCTCATCAGCAGCATGTGGGGCCAGACCGGCGGCAGCTGCGAGGTAGCCTACAGCGCTGCCAAAGCAGGACTGATCGGCCTGGGCCGCGCCCTTGCCAAAGAGGAAGGTCCCAGCGGCGTGACGGTGAACATCATCGCGCCCGGCGTCATCGACACCGACATGATGGCCAGCTTTACCGACGAGGACCGCGCGGCTTTGGCAGAGGAAACGCCTGTAGAGCGTTTGGGCACGGCTGAGGATGTTGCACGGGCTATCGTGTTTTTGTGCGACGAAAATGCCGGGTATATCACCGGGCAGGTGCTGGGCGTGAATGGCGGACTGGTGATTTAAATTTTCGCCGCGGCTCCGCGGCCGTAAGGCTGCAGGCCTTGCCAAAATGGCCCCGGACATCCGCTGCCTGAACTACGCCGCCAATCCGGCCTTTGCCAGCCGGTAAACACGCACGCCTCCCCTTTTGCATACTATGCTGCAAAGGGGGATTTTTTATGGCTCTTTTTCAAAACGGGATTGATGTGTCCCGCTACCAGGGCAGCATCAACTGGACCCAGGTGGCCGCCGCGGGTAAGCAGTTCGCCATCGTGCGGGTGGGGTCCAGCAACAGCGGCGGCTTGTACGTAGATCCGTACTTTTTGCAGAATGTCACCGGCGCCCACAGTGCCGGGCTGCGGGTAGGCGCCTACTACTACACCTATGCCCGCACCCGCGCTGCCGTTGCCAGTGAATTGACTGCCTTTTTAAATATGCTGGAGGGCATTAAGCTGGAGTACCCGGTGTTCGTGGATGTGGAGGACTCAAGCCTTACCAGCCTGGGCCGCGCCGAGCTGACCAGCCTGGTGCAGTACGCTATGGATATTTTGTATCAGCGCAAATGGTATGCCGGGTGGTACAGTTACACAAACTACATCAACAGCTATTTGAACGCGGGTGCACTGGCTGATTACCCGCTGTGGGTGGCGGACTACCGCGCCACGCTGGGTTACACCGGTGCCTACACGATGTGGCAGTACAGCGGCAGCGGCACGGTGAGCGGCATCAGCGGCGCGTGCGATCTAAATCGCAGCTACAAGGATTTTTTGCCTGCAATACAGGCTGGCGGCTACAACAACTACGGGGCCGCCAGCCCTTCGGTGCAAAAAGTGGATGGGTATAAGCTGGTGGTTTTCAACGCCCGGTGCGAATATTTTTACACATCCAACTTAAATGACGTGGTGGGCTACCTGCCCCTGGGCAACTACTGCGTCACCGGCCAGACCACCGCCAAATATGAGGGTTACGATTGGGTGACCTTTAAATATCAAGGCGAAGAATACTGGACCGCCCTGCTGGGCGATCGCAACCGCCTAGAAAAATGCGAATGTAATTGCAACTGACCCTTGAAAACTAGATTTTGTTGTGGTAAGATACAACTACAAGGTGTATTTCTATCTGTGAGCTGTAGAAACGGTCATGAATCTAATTTGACAACCCACCACCATTTATGGTTTAATAAATCTATATGCCCAAATTCAGGCAACACCGCACAATTCAGGGGGAACCGCCGCATGGCAAAAAAACAACAGGAATACGGCAACGACAGCATCCGCCAGCTGAAAGGCGCGGACCGTGTGCGTAAGCGCCCGGCCGTTATTTTTGGCTCGGACGGCGTGGAAGGCTGTGCCCATTCCATCTTTGAGATCATCTCCAACTCCATCGATGAAGCCCGTGACGGCCATGGCAACCGCATCAACGTCACCCTCTACCCCGACCACGTCGTTGAGGTCGAGGACTTCGGCCGCGGCATCCCGGTGGACTACAACAAGGCTGAGGACCGCTGGAACTGGGACCTTGTCTTCTGCGAGCTGTACGCCGGCGGCAAATACGCCGAGGGCAGCGGCAACTACGATTTCAGCCTGGGCCTCAACGGCCTGGGCCTGTGTGCCACCCAGTACGCCAGCGAGTGGATGTCCGCCGACATCTACCGCGATGGCTTCCACTACCACCTCGACTTTAAAAAAGGCGAGAACGTGGGCGGCCTGCAAAAGGAGCCGTTCAAGGGCAAGCGCACCGGCTCGGTCATCCGCTGGAAACCGGACACCGAGGTCTTTACCGACATCGCCGTCCCGGCCGACAGCTTTAAAGATATGCTGCGCCGCCAGGCTGTGGTAAACGACGGTGTGACGCTTGTTTTCGAGGATAAATCCAGCGGCGACACTGAGAAGTACGAGTACCTCTACGAGCACGGTATCACCGATTACGTCAACGAACTGGTTGGCGATAAGGGCCTGACCCCGGTGCACTTCTGCTCCGGTTCCGCCACTGGCCGCGACCGCGCAGACCAGCCCGACTATCAGGTCAAAATGAACGTGGCCTTCGCCTTCTCCAACACCGTGCAGGCGTTGGAATACTACCACAACTCCAGCTGGCTGGAGCACGGCGGCAGCCCCGACCGCGCCGTCCGCCTGGCCTTCGTCAACCAGGTCAACGCCTGGCTGAAATCCAAAGGCCTGTACAAAAAGAACGAAAGTGCGATCACTTTTGCCGACGTGCAGGATTGCTTGGTGCTGGTTTCGTCCAGCTTCTCCACCCGTACCAGCTACGAGAACCAGACCAAAAAGGCCATTACCAACAAATTTGTGGCCCAGGCTATGACCGAGTTTCTCAAGCATCAGCTGGAGGTCTACTTCATCGAGCACCCCGACGAGGCCGAGAAAGCCTGCAAGCAGGTGCTGATCAACAAGCAGAGCCGTGAACATGCAGAAAAAGCGCGTATCACCATTAAAAAGACGATGACCCAGCAGATGGACCTGGCCAACCGCGTGCAGAAGTTTGTGGACTGCCGCACCAAGGACCCCACCCGCCGTGAGCTGTATATCGTGGAGGGCGATTCCGCTATGGGCGCCGTCAAGCAGAGCCGCGACTCAGAGTTCCAGGCCATCATGCCCATCCGCGGCAAGATTTTGAACTGCCTGAAAGCCGACTATGCCCGCATTTTTAAGTCGGAAATCATCACCGACCTCATCCGCGTTATGGGCTGCGGTGTCGAGCTGGGCGGCAGCCACAACAAGGATTTAGCCAGCTTCAATCTGGATAACCTGCGGTTCAATAAAGTTGTCATCTGCACGGATGCCGACGTGGACGGCTACCAGATCCGCACCCTGGTGCTGACGATGCTCTACCGCCTGACGCCTACCCTCATCAACAAGGGCTACGTCTACATCGCCGAGTCGCCGCTGTACGAGATCAACACCAAAAACAAAACCTACTTTGCCTACACCGAGCCGGAAAAGGCTGACATCCTGCGCCGCATCGATGGTGAAAAATATACGATTCAACGTTCGAAAGGCTTGGGTGAGAACGACCCGGAAATGATGTGGCTGACGACTATGAGTCCCGAAAGCCGGAGACTTATTAAGGTGCTACCCACCGATGCCGAGCGCACGGCAGAAGTTTTTGACCTGCTGCTGGGCGACAATCTGCAAGGCCGAAAAGACCATATCGCCGAACATGGCGCGGAGTATCTGGATGATTTGGATGTAAGCTGAGTAAGGAAAAACAACGATGGCAAAACGAAAAGAAAAGAAAATCATTGCCGCCCGGCCCCAGCTGGGCGATAACGTCGAGATCCTCTCGGCGGGCGAGGTGCTGGAATCTCCCATCACCGATACGCTGGAAACCAACTATATGCCCTACGCCATGAGCGTCATCGTCTCCCGCGCTCTGCCGGAGATCGACGGCTTCAAACCGGCGCACCGCAAGCTGCTGTATACCATGTACGGCATGGGCCTGCTCAAGGGCAACCGCACCAAAAGTGCCAACATCGTGGGCAGCACCATGCACCTGAACCCCCACGGCGATGCCGCCATCTACGATACAATGGTGCGTATGGGCCGCTCCAACGAGAGCCTACTGGTGCCGTTTGTCGACTCCAAAGGTAACTTCGGCAAGGCGTACAGCCGCGATATGGCCTACGCCGCCGCCCGTTATACTGAGGCCAAGTTGGAACCCGTCTGTGACGAACTGTTCCGCGACATCGACAAGGACACCGTCGACTTTGTGCCAAACTATGACGGTACAACGACAGAACCCACCCTGCTGCCTGTCACCTTCCCCGCCATTCTGGCTAACAATACGCTGGGCATCGCGGTCGGTATGGCCTCCAATATCTGCTCCTTCAACCTGGAGGAACTGTGCAACGCCACCATCGCCCTGATGAAAGACCCCCAGGCTGACCTGCGGGAGATCATCCCTGCCCCCGATTTTGTGGGCGGCGGCACCATCCTGTACGACGCGGCCGAGATGCAGAATGTGCTGGAAAAAGGCCGCGGTAGTGTGCGTGTCCGCGCCCAGTGGAGCTACGACAAAGAAAACAATTGCATCGATGTAACGCGAATTCCGCCCACGACTACCGTCGAAGCGATCATGGATAAGATCACTGAACTGGTCAAACTGGGCAAGATCCGTGAGATCAGCGACATGCGCGATGAGACCGACCTGAATGGTCTGAAACTGACCATCGACCTCAAGCGCGGCCAGGACCCGGATAAGCTCATGGCCCGCCTGTTCAAGGCCACACCGCTGGAGGACAGCTTCGCCTGCAACTTTAACGTGTTGATCGGTGGCCAGCCCAAGGTGCTGGGTGTGCGGGACATTCTGCTGGAGTGGATCGCCTTCCGCGCCGAGTGCGTGCGCCGCCGCACCTACTACGATTTGAAAGGCAAGGAAAAGCGCTTGCACTTGCTGCAGGGCCTGAAAGCTATCCTGCTGGACATCGACAAAGCCATCGAAATTGTGCGTAACACTGCTGAGGAATCTGAGGTTGTCCCCAACCTGATGATTGGCTTCGGCATTGATGAGGTTCAGGCTGAGTACGTGGCCGAGATCAAGCTGCGTCACCTGAACCGTGAGTATATTTTGAAGCGCACCGAGGAGATCAAGGAGCTGGAGGACGCCATCGCCGACCTGCAGGACATCCTCAAACGCCCGGCTCGCATCAATCGCATCATCATGCAGGAATTGGGCGATGTGGCGAAGAAATACGGCAAGCCCCGCCGCTGCGAGATCTTGTACGAGATCCCCACCGACACCGCCGACGAGCCGGACGAGCAGGTGCCGGACTACCCCGTGCATCTGTTCTTTACACGGGATGGCTACTTTAAAAAGATTACCCCGCAAAGCCTGCGCATGAGTGGCGAGCAGAAACTGAAAGACGGTGACGAAGTGCTGTTCACCTGCGAAAGCACCAACAGCGCGGAACTGCTATTCTTTACAAATCACCACCAGGTGTACAAATCCCACGCCTACGACTTCGGCGACAGCAAAGCCAGCGTGCTGGGTGATTACGTCGCATCGTCCCTTGGCATGGAGGAAGGCGAAGTGCCCCTCTACATGGTGGTCACGCCGGACTACAAGGGTTGGATGCTCTTCTTCTTCCAGAACGGCAAGTGCGCCAAGGTGCCGCTGTCCAGCTACGAGACCAAGCAGAACCGCCGCAAGCTGCTGAAAGCCTACAGCGATAAGGAAGAGTTGGCCTGCATGCGCTACCTGCCCGCTGAGACCGAGTTGGCCATCTTCACCACCAACGGCCGCCTACTGCTGGCGGGCAGCGCCCTCATTCCCGAAAAGGCAACTCGCGACAGTGCTGGTGTGAACGTTGTAACGTTGAAAAAGAACGCCAAGATCGCCCGCGTCACTCTGGCCGACGGCCTGGAGCTGGGCGAGGCCCACCGTTACCGTGTGCGCACGCTGCCCGCCGCCGGTGCCATCCTGCGCGCCGACGACAGCGCCGAACAACTGACGCTGTAAGGCCGCACGCCGTAAACCGGCTGGCGCTCCCCTGCCCGTTGGGGTCCCGCGCCGCACCGCCGCAAAACCAGCATTGACAACGCCGCCCAAGTTTGGTATAATAACAGTCACTGATGCGGGATTAGCTCATCCGGTAGAGTGACTGCTTCCCAAGCAGTAGGTGGCGAGTTCGAGACTCGTATCCCGCTCCAAAATGAATATTGGTGATACACCAACAAAAAGCCGTTAAGCTGCATAGCTTAGCGGTTTTTCTTTTGTTTCGTGATGATTCATAGCGTTTCACGTTGTATATTTATTCTGGTGCAACCTGGGTGCTATACACTTTTTGCGTCCACTTTATAGGTACGCTGGTGCGTTTTTGAGTGCGGTTTTCTCCATGAAATTCACCAAAAAAGCGGCGGGCCGCCCATTGGGTAGCCCGCCGCTTCTCTTATTCCTCGTCGTCCTTAGTCTGCCGTTCTGCGGCTTTCTTCCCGGCGGCCAGCAGTTTCAGCAGGCCATCAGGGACATCGGCACCCATGTGGGCAGCGTTCTCGGCGATGGAGCCGAGCTCGGTAAAAATGTACCACACCAGCACTACCGGCAGGATCAGGCTCTGGTACGTAATGCCCAGGCCGGGCAGGTTGGCGACCGCGATGCTGAGCACAGCATCGGTCAGCGCGGCCACAATGACCACGACCAGCATGCCGGCCTTGTGCCAGATGCCAGACCGTGCGACGGCGCTGGACCACTCTCCCCTGCTGGCGGCGGCCGCGCTGCCGCTCAGCCAATCCAGCGCCATGCAGGCCGCCCAGGCCATCACCAGCCAGCCCAGCCAGCCGAATGCCGCGGTAAAGGCACCGCAGGCGGCTGCAATCACCGCCTTGACCCACAGGAAAATGTTGTCGTCTTTCATGGTTTACTCCTTTCGTTCACGCTGCCTGCGCGGTGCCCTTGGCACCTACGGCGGACAGCTTGTCCAACACGGCCTTGGCATCGCCCTGGGTGATGGGGCCGACCTCGATGTTCTGATGCGCCATCTCGGCATCGCTGAATTCTGCCCAGTACAGCCGCATGGCCACCAGCTGCAGCTGGATCGCAAGGCTGAACACCGCCATGGCCTGGGCGTTGGTCAGGTTGCTGGCGCAGATGGTCTGCAGCGTGGCGGCGGCAGGCTTGTCCTCGGCCGGGCGCTCGACCGCATGCTCTCCGGGGCCATAGGTGTAGACGCTGCTGCTGGCGGTGGTGAAGTCGTCATCCAGCCAGGTCAGCGGGTTGGTGCGCTTGCCGCCCAGCAAAACCTCGAAATGCAGGTGCGCGCCGTAGACGTTGCCGGTGGCACCGCTGTAGCCGATCAGCTGGCCCTCCTTGACCTTTTCGCCCTTGGCAACAATAAACTTGAACAGGTGGGCGTAGCGAGTGACAAGGCGCTGCTGCTTGTAGTCGGCGTGGCGGATGTCCACATAGTTGCCGTAGCTTTGCAGGCTGCGCTCGTCGGTGGTGTGGCCGTCCCACAGCTGGGTGGCCGACACCGTGCCGTCCTCTGCCGCGTAGACCGGGCGCACGGCGGTGTTGCCGATCTGGGTGCGTAGGTCGATGCCGTTATGGCTGCGGCCGCTGTTGTAGTGCCAGCCCTGGGTCAAAATGTGCTGATCCAGCGGCCAGCGGAGTAAAACTTCACCATTCGATAATCTCATTTGAAAACTCCTTTTTATGTTCTCAACCACCAGTTCATCACAACGTCCGAACTGGGCTTTTCTTCTACCAACGCCGTGATGGTCCCGGCCCCGGTGTAGACCAGGCCCGCGTTGATCTTGTCCATCGAATCGGCGAGGATCACATCGGTGGCGAATACGCCAGTCTTGTTGGTCGAGCCGAGGCTCAAAAACATGCTGTTGGCGGTCAGGGTCGGCGCGACCGAGATCTTCTTCGAGGGGTACACGGTCTGCTTGTAGGCAAAGCCCTGGGCTTGCTCATCCGTGGAGGCGGTCGTCCAGCTGTCCACATAAAAGGTGGCGTAATACTCCCAAGGCAGGGCAACGTAGAGGACTTTGTTCTGCACCGGGTTAGCGCTGCTGCCGGACAGCGCGGCATCGACCGTGGTTTTGTTGGCCTCCGATTCAATGCCGCTCAGTTTGGAATACTGGGCCGGGCTCATCAGGCCGTTGTTGTAGGCCGAGGCCAGGCTATAAGTCGTGTCGGAACCCGGAATGCCCAGGGCGGTGATGTCGGTCTTTTCCACTTTCGCAACAGCGGTGACATGCCCTAGGCTGTCCACGGTGATTTTGTACAGGCCACTGGCCCGGGCGGTATGCGACGGATGGGTGTACTTGTTCGCGCCCTCGTCAATGCCGTTCAGCTTCTTCATAGAGGCAGGCGGCATCAGGCCCGCGGTGGTCTCGGTAGCCTCGGTGATGGTGGTCTGCTCGGTCACCGGCGTAACGTAGAGGACGTCATCGTCCAGCGTACCGGCAGCCTTCATGGCCTCGTATTCGTCCTCGCTGACGGCAACCACAAGCTGCTTTTCGGGGGTAAGGTACATCTGGTTAGGGTCGATCTCGCCCGCCTTGGCCGCCGCTGCATACTGTTCGGCGGACAGAACGTTCAAGATAAATTCGCCGACCGTAACGGTTGTTTTTGCCATTTCCTCACCCCTTTACATAATTGGTCTGGGTATCAAACAGGCCTGCAAGGTCACTCTGCTCCACCCACAAACCGTTGACCTTTTTGTAAACCTTGGAAACGGCTCCCCAGGCACCGTTTTGTTTCAGCATCAGCTGCTCGGTTGGCCCAGTGCTGCCGCCAGTGTAGTCTACAGTCAGATCAGCGCCGTAAAAACGCAAAGTATGGCTGTTGTTTGCGGATAGCGAGCCGCGTGTACAGGTAATCAGCAAGATAAGCTCGTCCAGGCTCTCACGATCCCACCAGCCGGTATCGTTAAAAGTCTGAGCCACCGGGGATGTTCCCAACTCAATTTCGCCGCTCAACCCGGCCGTGCCGCAATACAACTGTGCAACACCGCTCAAAATATACGGTGACGCATTCGAGATTCTGGCCTTTATCTTACAAGAGATAGAATTGATCTTGGCATCTGTCGGAATCTTTGACACATCAAATTTGACTGCCAGCTTAGAAACCGCACCACCACCTTTGTTCAGGTTTAGCACCGCAAAGGTGTCACTACTTGCGCTGGTGAGGCCATTTGAAAGCGGATAAGACGCATCTACCGAAATATACGATGAGCGTTGGCCATCATATCCTGCAGGAACCAATGTTACACTTGCCATACATTAGCCCCCAGTCTGCAAATACAAATCGCCATTGCTGCCGGTCGAAGAACTGGGCTCGGAACTACCGATGTAGTATTTCTGGATGACAACGGTCCCCGCTACCCCAAAGATGGACTTGCCTGCCAGAATATTGCCGCCAACGAGGTTGGCATCGCCTTTAATGGTTTGCGTCCCGGACAAATACTGCCCAGCTGCAATGACCTGGTCGGTGCTTTTCGGGGTATAGGTCGCCGCCGCCTTTTTGGTGACACCGCTGCCAATGTACCCCGCGGGCACGGCTTCCACCGTGACCTGGCTCATGCCATCGTAGCCGGTGTCTGGGGTCACGGTTTGCTGGCTCTCGGTCGGCGTGACCGTCTTTTTCTGCAGCTTGGCAGCGCCAGCCCCCGCAAAAATACTGACTTTCTTGTCGCCTAAGTAAACGGGCATATTCTCACCACCTGCAAATTTTAATTGTCGTCTGCGCTTCTGGCGTGGCCCAGCTGCCATCGCCGCACAGGTACTTCTTTTCGTCCCCGGCAGCGGGTGGCGGTACCAGGCCGGATGTGCCCGCGCCCTCGGCACTAGCTCCGGTGAACACATCCGGGGGCGTATATTCGCCCTCGATCTGTTCCCCGGCCGCATTGTGGGCGGTCTGGCCTTTCAACAGGGTATCCTTGGTCACGGTGTCCCCGGTCAGGTCCAGCAGGGTCTCACTGCCCAGCATCACCTTGTTCACCGCCATGGTTAGCCTCCCACCGTCAGGGTCTGGCCGCCGGCGGCATTGTCCACGTAATTGGTCGGGATGGCCGCCACCGTGACCTGCGACAGGCAGTTGTAGTCTCTGTCGGGCAGGACGGTCTGCTGCTCAAAGGTCGGGGTCACGCTCTTGGCCTGGGGCTTCATGCCCTCGGAGGAGGACATGGAACCCTCCACGCCCAGGATGGTGACACCCTCGCGGATGTTGGCAGGCACCAGCTTGGCCTGCTCGGTCTCATCGATGGCGGCGCTGCCGCTGCCATCGTGGAAGCCCATGGGGATGGTGTACTTGCCGTCCTTTTGGGTGATTTTCCCGGCTACGGCCCCGTTGTTGGGCATCGTGCCGGTCATCTTGGCACCACGTGCGTAGAACGTCTTGCCGTCCAGCACCTCGGCCACCGCAGCCGTAGCGTCCGTGGAATCCACGTCCTTAGTGCTGGTGCCGGTGATGGGTGCGCCGGTCTTATCGTGGGCGGTAATGCCCTTGGCCAGCTTGTCCGGGGTCACGCTGTCGGCGGTCAGGTCGAGTTTGACCTCCTTGCCGATGATGACCTTATTTACATATTGGTTAGCCATTGAAATACTCATCTCCCATAATCAGGGTCACGCCGCCGCAATCGTTGGAGACCTCGTACCGGGGAATCTTTCGCACGGTCACATCGTCCGGCATCAGCTTGTCTTTGGTTTCCAGGCGGGTCTCCTCGTAGGTGCGCGGGGTCACGGTGGTCTCGCCCTTGTACTGCGGCGCGGTGGATAAAATGGTGGTCTGCCCCAGGTCGGCGGCCAGATCGGCATCGGTGCCAAACTCCACCACAAAGGCGGAGGGTGCGGCAAACTGTACGTCTAACGTCATGTAAGCACACCATCTTTCAGAATCTGGCTGACCTGCACACGGAACACCTGTGAAGCCATGCGGGCAGATCCAACGCCAACGCGCAGCTGAATTTGCAGTTCCGTGTCCCCGCGAAGCTGCAGCGTTTCCTCCTCGGTCAATGTGCAGGAAAGTACATTACCGGACATCGTCACGTCCGGCAGGCCGCGCTCAAACAGCAGCTCGCCGCCCTGTTTGAACGCAACGGACAGTTTGGAGATGGTCTCGCACTCGATGGGCAGCGTAAAGGTAAAGGTCGGGGTCGTACCGCGATACATATCACACCACCTCGAACCACTCGGTATCGGTCAGCGCCGGGGCCGCGCCGTCCTGCAGGGCCACGTACAGTTTGTCGCCGTCGGTGTAGTAGTAGCCGGTGCAGACGGTCATGCCGTCCACCCAGTACAGCGGGCGGTCGTTGGTTCCGTAGGCGTTGGGGTCTTCCTGCAGTTCCCACGAAAAACCCGCCGTGCCGCTGTAGGTCGGCACCCACTTGTAGCCCAGTTTCGGGGGCATGGTGGGCTTGGCCTCGGTGGGGATCTCGGCCAACATCAGGGAGAGTTTGGTCGCATCGTCCAGCACAATGGTGCTCGCCTCGATCTCCGCCTGCTGCCGCTCGGCCAGCTCGGCCACGGTGTAGCGGTGGTACAGCTGGCAGTCCTCGTACTTGTCGTAGCCGGAGATAATGTGCGCAAGGCCCTCCGGGTTATCCTCGGTGACCGTGCCCTGCATCACTTCCCGGCTTTCCGGCACATGCTCGGCAACGCGCCGGGCGGTGTAGAGGCAGCCCGCGGACAGGTCGGGCGCGGTCAGTTCCTCGTTAGTGATTTCGTCGTAGATTTTCATGGGGTACCTCCGCATTAAACGCCATACACAAAAAAGGCAAGCCAAAAGTAACCTTTGCATTTGACTTTAATTGTGGTATCACCTTTTTTGCAATTTTCGATTTTCCACGCAACCATATTCGGAGCAGCATCAACATTCTTGTTGAGATACGAACTATACACAGATGCGGTATCCAAAAAAGCTCTGCTGACATCACCGCTTGAGGCTGTTACGGTAGCTCCGCTATGACTTGTATCGGCGATGCCAGCAAACACAAAATAGGTCGTATGGCCTTTACAGGTAATGCTTTTGTCCATATCACCCGTGTTGCCGTCTTGCGTGAGAGCGCCCATATATTCCAAGTTGGTTTTGCTCCCTCCCGGAGCCCTCGGTGACATTCCCATAAAATCACTCGCTTTCGTTGCTAAAAAAGTACGATTTGATTGATACCGATAAATTCTTGCCATACAGCAAAGTCTAAGCGCCAGTATTTGTGCGCACCAACAGCGGATTTTGCACAACCCTTTACAGATTTCAGGTGTTCGCTAATTGCTTTTTCATCACCGGCATTCCCCGGAATCATAACGATATGGCTGGGTGTGTATACAAAATTACTTCCGTCATCGGAATAGGAAAGCCCTATGCAGCCGCCAATGCGGACGCCTGCTTTGTTGTAATTTGGGCCAACAACAATCGCACCAGTAACTTCTGTGGCTGATGGAAACTGGATTTGGAAATATCCGCTTTTTCCAGAAGCAAAAACATACTGCGTTCCGCCGTTTGTTTCGGCCCAGTTTTTGATTTTGCAGTTTCCATCAAATGCATAGTAAGGCTCTCCATCGAGCTTGTTTGATGCAGATACGATATACCCATTCTGGCTGTTGGCCGTCATGACAGGAATAAGGCTTTTAAAATGGCTGCCTCCGCCACCCGGAATCCTCGGTGCTACTCCCATCAGCAGCCACCCCGCGCAGCACATGCCGCAGATTTCTTACGGGGGGGGGTAAAACTACATACGAACGAATGTTTCATGCTAAACCTCCATCAGGTCGTGATTTGCCACCGTGCGTTGATTTCCGCCGTTGGCTTTTCCTGTACATACACTGTCACTGAACTGTAACCGCTCACAGCCAATCCTTCATTGATAATATCCTGGACTTCGCCCAAAATCTCATCCGTAGCGATAACGCCTGTCTTGATAAACTGGATTCCGCTTGTAAAGGTACTGTCGGCGGTTACTGTTGGTGCACCGCTATTGTCCGGCACCAGCGTGGCCGTCTGCTTATAGGAAAAGCCACTGTAAGGTTCGTAGCCGGTGCAGGCCGTCCACCCATTCAGCGTCAGCTTGGCGGTGTACATGGCAGCCGTACCATCGATCGCCTTGAAAATATCGGTCTGCCGCCCCTGCGGGTCATAGGTCGCTCGCATCATGGCCGAGGTTCCGGCGTTCAGCTGGTTCAGTTCGGCTTCGATTTTCTGCAAAAACGCTTCAAAGGCGGCTTCCATCACGCTGGTGTCTACCGCGTCGATGGTATCCCGCATCAGGCCGCAGACGCTGCCATCCAGCCGCAGGTCTACCACGTTGTCGGCGCTGATCTTAGTAGCGCCGGTGGGCCGGGTCACCCGGTACAGGAAGATCTCGTCATAGTCGTCACTGCGCCGCAGGCTGGGCAGCGTGGGGCTGGCCGAGGCCGTACCCTTGCGCACTTCCAGACCTGCGGTGTTGGCGTTTTTGTCGTACACCAGGGCAATGGCATCCCAACGGGGATTCACGCCGTCGGCATCCTCAAAGGTCAGGGTCACATCGCCCTGGCTGAACGGGAACGCCGCCCACTGATCGCTCACGTGGATGCAGCCCACGCCCTTGCCCACAGTGACCGTATTGTTGCCGTTGGTTTTGGCGGCAAAGCTGTCGGCGTTCAGCACGCCGCGGCTACGGGCCGCATAGGCTGCGCCCAGCGCCACGCTGGTATACTGCTTATTGTCCAGCGGCCAGCAGATAAGCTCGGTCAAAGCACATCACTCCTTTTTAAAGGTAAAGTTGTCAAACACAGGGCAAAGGCTGCGCCCGGTGCTTTCGTAGATGATCTTGATGCTGGCCACCCGCGCGGTGGCTTCCAGGCCGATCTCCTCCACCCGCACCGGCACAATATCGCCCAGGGCGTAGTCCTGGCCGTAGATCATCTGGCTGTCGGCGGCGGTGCATTTCAGCTGCCGGGTCCCCAGGTGATTGGCCAGAGCTGCGCGGGCATAGTTCTGCACGGCGGTCTGGTATTCGGTTTCGGTGTAGGTTTTCTCGGTGGTGCTGCCGTCCGCGTTCTGCACGGTGTATTTGTGCTTTACGCTGCTGCCGTCCACCCACAGCTCGTGCCGGGCATTGCCGGCGGCTGTGATGTCCCCTACCTCGCAAAAATACCGGGTAAAGCTGTCCCCCTCGCTGGGTTCCTCGCCGCCGCACAGCACCACATTGGCGTAGTCGCTGGCATCCTCGGTATAGGTTGGGCTGGAAAGGTTCTGCATCCGGGTCGAAAAGTAGCCCATGTACAAATCGCTCCCCGGTGCGCTGCGGTCCTTGCCCTGCAAAAGTTCCAGCGTTTCACTGCCGGTGGCCGGGTCAAAGGCGCAGCGCAGGCCAAACCCGCCGGTCTCGGCCAGCTGGGTCATGGCATCCAGGCAGGTCACCCATTCCAGGTCCACTGCCTCACAGGGGGCAGTAAAATCAGCGGCATCCGGCAAGGCCACTTCCAGCTCGCGCAGGTTGGCACGGCACAGGTCCAGCAGCCCTGCGGCTGCATCGGTCACGGTGGTCTTGCCCTTGGCTATCCGCTGGGCGAACCGCTGCAGGGTAAACTTGCCCCGCACGGTCAGCTTGCGGGCATCGCTGTCCAGTTCCGTGGCTACGATCAGCGCGGCCAGGCCGGGGGTGTCCGGGTTGTACAGCACGGCCCCCTGCACCAGCATGGCGCGGTTGGTGGCGGTAGCGCCGCACACCAGCTTGATCTCGCCCACATCGGCAAAGGCCGGGGCCCACTGCAGGCTGCTAGCGCTGTCCACCATGCCTACGCGCTCCCCGTTCTGGTACACATACAGGCGTAAAGCGTCAGACACCGGCCGCCACCCCCTTAGGTGCCGTCACTGTGGCGGTCAGGTTTTCGCGGCCCTCGTCGGCCGTCAGGCGCAGCACATTGTCGCCGGGGTCCAGCGTCATCCACAGGTCGCTGTCGTAGTCCAGCCAACGGAACCCGTTTACCTCAGTACCATCGCTCTGGCGGTAGGTGCAGCCACGGGAACCATCCACCGTGGAGATGATGGCCGATTCACCGGGCAGCATTTCCTTGTTCAGTTTCAGGTAGCTGCGCTTGCCGTTGTGCCACAGCATCGGGTTCTTCACGCGGGCCGCAGCGGTCAGGGTCAGCACAAACTCGGTCTCGGTGCTGCCGCTATTCACCACGGTAGTGTACACATCTTTTTTGTATTTGCTGATGTACCAGCTGCCGGCGGTCGAGACAGGGGTCGGGAACCAGCTGCCCTCCAGGCCGCCCAGCATGGTGGCTGCCGTTTCCACGGTGCGCCAGTAGGGGTACGCTGCTTTCAGTTTAAACTGAAAGTTCAAAAGGTGTTCCCCGCCGCTCACATCCGGGGTATGGGCGGGCAGCACATCCAGATACCAGGTGGTATCGCCCACGGTTTTCAGCCAGCGGGCGGCCTCTTTGGGGCGGATGAGCCGCTTCAGCAGCGCCTCGTTGGCATCCAGGTCCCGCAGGATGCTGCCGGTCACGGTCAGGCTGCGGCTGCCTACGGATTGCCCCGTGATGGTTTTGCCGGTCTGCCCGGTGGATTGCTGCTCGGTCATTTCCACGTCCAGGCCGTCATCGCCGGTCAGGTTCGTGATCCAGAGATCGCTGTCCACGGCAAAGCGGATGGTGCTGCCGTCCGCCGCCTGAAAAGCATATACAGGCACGGTCCTTGCCATGCGCACCTCCTTACGGGATAGCCCATTTCAAACGCTGGGCCATGGATTCCGCCTCCCGCGTCAGTTCCGATTCGGACAGGCTGTCGTGAGTGTAGAACTCGTTGTTCAGGTTTACGGTCATACCGCCCGGCTGCCAGGTATCGGCAGTGTTGCCAAAGCGGTTGTTGCTGCGCAGTGTACCGGCCACAGCTACTTGCATCGGCTCGGCCGTCGCGCCCGAAAGCCTCTCCGCCGCATCCTCGACCATCCACAGGTTGTCGGTAATGCCGCGGGAAAGCCCGGCCATAAAATCAGGCATCCAGCGCTCATACATCCGCAGCGGGCCGATGTCCGGGCGGGAAAAGTGCATGTAGGAGGCAATCGCCGAGGCTACGTTTTTCACGGCCCCGACTACGGCCCCGATGGAGCCGGTAATGCCCTTGACCAGCCCCATGATCATATCCTTGCCCCAGCCGATAAACTTAGCGGGCAGGCTCTTGATGTAGCTGATACCGCCCTGCATTACCGAGGTGAAGCCGGATTTCAGTGCGCCGCCCATGCCCTGGATGCCGCTGCCCAGCAGCTTGATGACGCTGCCGCCCAGTTCGATCCAGTTAAAGGCGGTAATGACATTGGCAACAGCCAGCAAAATTTGCGGAATGTTCGCCACCAGCGTTGGCACAGCCTGGATCAGTCCCATACCCAGCATACCGATCAGCTTTACCCCCGCTTCCAGTAGTTTGGGCGCGTTGTCGTTGATGATGCCTGCAATATCGGTCACAATGCCGGGTATGTAGGTGATCATGGTCGGCAGGCCGTTGATCAGCCCCTGCGCCATGTTCAGGATGAACTGGATGCCGGTGTCTACCAGCTGCCCCGCATTGGCGCGCAGCCCGCTGGCCAGGTTGGCCGCAATGGGCAGCGCCTGTGCCAGCAATTGCGGGATGCCCGTAACCATTCCTTGCCCCAGCTGGGTCATCAGGTCGATGCCGCTTTGCAGCAGCTGCGGCCCTACGTTGGTGGTCAGGTCGGTGAAAATGCTGCCCAGCCCCTCGGCCAGACCGGCAAAGCCGCCGCTGGTAAAGCCATCCGTAAGGGTCTGCAGGTAGCCGCTGGCCAGGCTCACAGCTGCGCCCAGCTTGCCGCTGACCGAATCAAACAGCGCAATGCCCAGGTTGGCAGCGTTGGTTTTCAGGCTCTCCATCCGGTGGGCCATCGTGTCGGTCATGGTGGTGTAGGCCGTCTCGGTCGCACCGCTGCTGTTCTCCATCTGGGCCAGCACATCGTTGAACTTCTCCGCGCCGGAATTGGCCAGCGAAAGCGCACCTGTACCGGCTTCCACGCTGGACCACAGCGCCGCAAACTTGGTGGCATCGCCGCCCACGCTGTCATACAGCACCTGCAGCACGTCGCCCAGGCTCTGGCCGCTGTCCATCAGCTCGGCAAAGCCCTGGCCGGTCTCTTTTTGCAGGATCTTGCCCACGGTCGAGCCGGTGTCGCCCAGCTCGTTCAGCATGGACTTGGTATAGGTGGTGGCCTCGGCGGTAGCAATACCGTTGGCCGTCATAATGGCCAGGCCGCTGGACAGGTTTTCCACGTTCACCTTGTAGGCTGCCGCCAGCGGGATGACCCGGCCCATGCTGGCCGAGAGTTCGTCTACGCTGGTTTTGCCCAGGTTCTGGGTGGTCAGCAGCACGTCCGAAACATGCCCCGCTTTGTCGGCACCCAGGCCGTAGGCGTTCAACGCCGTGGTCAGGATGTCGACCGCAGAGGAGCTGCTGGTAAAGCCCGCAGCGGCCAGCTTAGCCGCCTGCCCGGCAAAGGCCACGGCATCCCCTGTGTCCTGCCCGGCGCTGATAGCCTGGTAGGTGGCCTCGGCCAGATCGCCCGCCGCAATACCCATCGTGCCGGAAAGGTCAGTGATCTGCTCTTTCAGCTCCCCAATGGGCACTTTGGTGGTATCGGCAATGGTTCCCACCTTGGCAACCGCCGTCTCAAAGGCGCTGCCCTCGGTAAAGGCGGCCTGCAGCATCTTGCCGATGCCCGCCGCCGCAAGGATCTTGCCCACTGCGCCGATCAGGCTCTTGCCCAGGTTCTGCCCGGCAGTAGCACCCGCAGCGGTTACTTCCCCGCCCAGCGCTTCACTGATCTTGCCGCCGATGCCGGTGGCCGAGGGGATGATCTCAACATAGGCTTTCGCCAGTTCGGTTTTGCTTGCCATGGCATCAGCCTCCCTTCAAAATTTCTGCTTTGGCCGCTTCAAACTCGGCAGCTGTGGCAAAGCCGGTCACCTTGCGGCGGCGGGCCGTGCCCAACAGGGTATCCAGCACCGGGGCAGGGCGGTTGCGGCCATGCTGGGCGTCTTTGGTCTTGCTCCACACCAGCAGCTGCAAACTGTCAGCCATCGCGCCCAGCAGCAGCGTGTCGGTCGTTATCGGGGCATGGTTCAGCGCCATGCAGGTGCGGCTTGTCTCCCGCAGGCCCCCGGCCAGGGTGGCCGCCAGCGGCAGCCCCAGGGCGCGCCAGTCCAGTACATGGTAGGTTTCCGCCATGTCGCACAACAGCTCGTCCGGGGCCAGCGCTGCCATCCGGGCCAGGGTCAGGAGTTTTTTCCCGCTTTGTAATCCAGCAGGATCTGCACAAAGTCGTTGGCAACAGCCTCGCCATCGACAATGCCGTCCTCATCACGGTGGAGGTCGTACAGCTTTTTCTTCAGGTCTTTGCCCAGCAGCAGGTTCAGCGCATCGCTCAAACCGGCATCGCTGCCGCGCTCCACCTCCACCAGTGCATCCAGCAGTTCCATGTTATGGATGCGCTTTTCCGGGATGGCGTAAACAAAGCCGCTTTTCGTCTTACCGGTGATCATGCCGTTTTCTCCTTGATGTACTCGTAGTGGGTGTTGCCGTCCGTGTCCGGCGTAGCGGTGATGGTGATGTCATACCCCAGCGCTTCCTCATCGGCGTAGACGATGTCGTCCATCTCGGTGATCTTGGCCTTGGGCACGACCACGCGCTTCAGCACGCCGTTCAGGATCAGCTCCACCACCCAGGCCTTGTCCTCGGCAGCGCTGCTGTTGGCCTTAACGGTCAGCCCGGCCTGGACGGTGCCGGTCACGTTGTCATCACCGTATACGGTTTTCAGCACATCGGGGTTCAGCGCTTCCAGCAGCTTGAACTGGAAGGTGTCGTCCTTCTCTTTCTGGTAGGTATACACGGTATCGCCGCCCCAGGCCTTGATCTTGTCACCGTCCGGGCTGTTCGCGTTGGTCAGGCCGTCCTCGCTGATATAGCCCAGGCACACAAATGCTTCATTCAAAGCGGTGGTGGCATCGGTGGGCAGCGTAGTGCCAACAGGCGCACGGTACACCGCGCCGCCGATCTTGGGCTTACTGGTGGTTACATTTTTGGTGTCTGCCATTACAGGCTCCTTTCCCGTGTCCAGTGTGGACATGCGGTTATTCGTAATAAGTCACCGCAAACACCGCCTGGTAGCGGTATTTTTTGGTTTCGGTATCGGTAAAATTGTAATCGCGCTCCAGCTTGCAGGCCCCCATCTGGTCAAGCGTGGGCAAAGCCAGCATGGCTTCGATCACGGCATCGTCCAATTGTGCTGCCTGTAACAACGTTGGCGCATAACTCTGTACGGCCAAAGTGGCGCGGCGGATGTAATTCTGTCTGCTGCTGCCGGTTTTCTCCAATACGACAAAAGTGCCGGAGGCTCCCTCCGGCACTTCCATCGTCACAGGAACACCCAGCCGGTCGCGCAGATAATCCAAAACAGTCGTTTCGATCATCGCAAAGCCTTTTCTATGGTGTTGTTGCGGTAGTTGTCGCGTCGGGCTTCAGCAGTCTGGGGATACACGGTGGCAATGGCGCGGGTCTCTTTCTGCATGCTGTCCACAGCGTAGCCTTCCCCGCAGCGGGCGGCGATCTCCTCGGCATGCTCGGTGCAGATGGCCTGCATCTCCTTGCTTTTCAAAAGCCGCCGCACCCCGGCGCTGTTCAGCTTGATTTTTACCTTAGTCATACCGCTCCACCTTTACCTGTTTGTTCCATGCCAGCGGTATAAGGCTTTCCATGCCCTGCACCACATCCCCGTAGGTGCGGAACTTCTGCCCGAAAAACTCCACGGTCACGTTGTGCCAATCATGGCTATCCCCTTTTGGCAGGGCCAGCGTGTAGGCCAGCCGCCTGCCCGTCAGGGTCAGTTCGTTCACGATGGCAGCGGTGTCCGGGGCACCAACCAGCACATTGTGCACGGTCACGGGTGTTTCTTCATACACCGGCGCATGGACAGCATCCTCGCCGGTCTGGTGCTTCTCGTACAGCACCACATCAATCCCCCGCAGCATCGCAAAGCCCCTCCACCGGGCTGGCTGCGCCGATGCGGTTGCCCGCACCCAGCAGCTTTTTTTCCAGCTTAGAGAGGTACAGCTCCCCGGCGCTGCCGCTGCTGCCCATGGTCCAGCTCTGGGTATAGCCCAGCGCTGTAGCAGACCCCTGGGTAGCGCCCATGGGGTACAGCGGGGTCTCGCCGCCGGTGCCGTCACCCAGCAGGCGGCGCACCATCCGGCAGGAGACCAGCCGCTTTACATCAGGGTCAGCATCCTTGCCGTAGGCATCGATCACCAGGGCAGCTTCCTCCAGCAGGGCGGCCGTCCGCTCCCGTTCCTCCTGGGTCAGTGTGCGGAACCCGACCTCAACTTCCTCCACAATGGCGTATCCCATGGGGTGTCCTCCTTATCAGGCCTCGGTGCGCTTGATGTACAGGGTCTGCGGCTTGGAGACCTTGATGCCGTAGACCTTGCGGCCCTGCACGGCGCTTGCGCCGATGTACTTGCCGCTGCCGGCCAGATCCTGCAGGTGGACGGGAACCTGCCACTCCATCACGCGGTGGCACCAGTTCGGGTGACCGCAGATGAACTCGGTGGTGGTCTTCTTGCTGGCCACGCGGGTGTTGTTCTCGTAATCCATGTTGTTGGATTCAAACACGTTGAAGCCCGCGATCTTACCGGCCACGCCCGCCTGCACCATCTCCTGGGACAGATCGCCGCGCTTGATGAAATGCTCATCCAGCATCAGCACTTCCAGGTACTCGGGCGAGACGATCATAAAGCGGCCATCGGCGGGGACGCCCTTGCGGCTCAGCACGCGCTTGGCCTCCAGCGCCAGCTTGTAGGCGTTGGCCTCGGTAGCGGCGGTCTTGGTGGCGCTGATGGTGGCGCCGCTGGCGGCCTGCAAAGCCTCGATGGACTTCTTGTCGATGGACAGGCCCAGGCTGTAACCGGCGCTGTCCAGGCGGTCGGCCACAATGCCATCGGGCACACTGGCGGCATCAAAGCCGTCGATCAGCTCGTTCACGGCCTCATCCTGGTCGATGTTCAGCTCCAGGTAGGTAGTGGTACCGGCCTCGGGGTCGATGCCGGTGGCCTTGTTGTAGTCCTTGACAGAGACCTCGGTATCACGCACCGGGATCTTGACCTTGCCCGCCTTGGGGTCGCCCTCGTAGCGGTTGTTAAAGATGTAGTTGTCACGGGTCACAAGCTGGTTGCGCAGCTTAGCGTCCACCAGCTTGCTCCAGCGTTCCTGATTTGCATGTGCCATAATTGGCTCCTTTCTGTAAAACTTACACTTTCAAGTTCGGATTCATCGACGCGAAAGCAGCCTCCACGCCGTCCACCATGCCGCCCTTGCCGCGGGCGGCGGCCTCGCCGCCGTCTTTCACGTTGGGGTAGCCGCCGGGGGCGGCATCAAAGGCCCAGGCCTTGTCTTTCACCAGGGCATCCAGCGCGGTCTTGATGTCGCTGGTGCGGTCCTTGCTGGCTTTCAGCGCCGCCACATCCAGCATCCCGCGGATGGCCTTTACATCGCGGCCGCGTGCATCGCGGATGGCACCGTCCAGGGCGGCATCAAAGGCAAAGCTGTCGGCCTGGTCGGTCAGCTGGCCCTGCAGCTTGGTGATCTGCCCTTTCAGGTCGGCCACGTCCACCCCCTCAAAGGCTTTCAGGCCGTCTTTGGCGGTGTTCAGCTGCTTGGTCAGATCATCCACCTGGCCTTGCAGGCTGGCGGCCTTGGTCTTTTCGGCGGTGACGTCCCTGCCGTTTTCGCCCATCAGCCAGTCCAGCTGTTCATCGGTAATGCCGGGGATCTTGTTCTTGACTTCTTCGCGTTTCATAAGGGTTCCTTTCCGCCTGCGCTTTGTTTACGCGGGTCGCATCCGCCCTGGCTGTGCAGTTTTACGCCATGCCGGGCAATTTTGGGTATAAAAAACGCCCGCCCCGGCCTCATGCAGCCAGAAACAGGCATAAAAAAACCACGGTGCGTTTTGCATCGTGGTTAAAATTTACTGAATATTGTGCGCTTTCTTGTACGCTTGCCAAGATTTTTCAATTTCGGAATCAGATTGACCTGCAGGGACAGGGCCATTCTTTTCCATCTCGTCGAACCAGGCCAGTAATTCCGCCTGTGTCATCGGCTTGCCATCCAGCATGCAATCATCTCCTCTCAACGCCATAATTATAACCATTTTTCAAGAAGCTGTCAATTGCGTTATCGTGGTTTCCATTGCTGGCTAGAATACATTTTTTAAATTCAGAAAATGCCGTCTTGAAGTTGTAACCTTGAGTCTTAGAGATAGTCCAGACTTTCCCTTGGTTCGTAACGATAGATAAGGTTCCGATGGCTTCGTGTTCAAGGAAAAGAACAAGGTCACTATCAGAAAAATAACTTTGCCCAGGATGATTATGGCAAAGCATAAGACTTTTTTCTGGAGAATTGCGCAGCCAATGGTAGGAAGCGGCATCCCTCTCAATGTCTACCGAGATCTGGTCGCCCTTTACAAAGTCCAGCTTTTCGCCGGTCGTCAGGTCCAGCAGGCAGGCAACCTCGTTGCTGTCGTTCTGCTTCTGGGCAAACCGCAGCAGCTCCTTGTGGGTTTCCTGTATAAAAAATGCCGTCTGGTGATCTGCCCCATTCGGGGCCACCAACGGCACTTTTTGTATGGCAATGTCTGTAATGGCAACTTTCTGCCCGCGGTTCTTCTGCCGCAGCGCATACGCTGCCCTTTTCTGGGCGTTGATGCGCTCCCGGTTCTTGGCGTAGTTTACCCGGCGCAGGGCGTTCACATCACTGCCAGCGGCACGGTAACGGCGCAGGTATTCGTCCGGGTCGTACCCGGCCACGGTGCTGCGCCCGTCAAACCGTATCGCGTACTCGCAGTCGCAGTTGGCGTGGATGTGCTCGGCGTGTCCGCCTTTAATGGCTGCCTGGCTGGCTTTCTGCCAGCCGCGGCTTGCCAGCGTCAGGCAAAAGGCGCAGGTATCGCCCTGGGGGATCCAGGCAAACTCGGCCCCGTCCCGCAGGGCATTTTTCAGGGTCGTGTCGGCTCCGGCGCGCTTGACTAAGCGGCTTACTCCCTGCTGCATCTGGGGCTGGCTGGCTTTGGTGGCCTGCACCATCCGGGCTACCTCGCCATAGCTTGCCGGCTGGGCAGGCTCGGCGGCAGGCACCCCGGCTTTGGCCGCAGCGGCCAGGGCATCATACATCTGGCAGGCCAGCTCGGCACTGCCCTCGCCGTACTTTGTCACCAGCGCGTGGGCGTAGGCGATCAATGCATCGGTGTCCCCGGTGCCGTGGGCGGCTATGTAGTCAGCCATCAGCTGCCCGGCTTTTTTATTCAGCTTCGCCAGCTGCTGGGTGTACGCCGTCCAGGCCGTCGCCGTTATCCTCATTTTCCACCTCTAACAGTGTTTTCTGCCCCCGCACCCGCTGCTCCTGGGCCTTGATGCGCAAAATGTCCGCCTGGTCAAAACCAATCATCTCCAAAAAGGTATCGGTGCTGGCAAACTCCTGCCGGGCCGTGGCAATCTTGATGGCCGCATCGGCGGTCACGGCTACGCTGGGCATGGCAGGGTTCTTGAAGTGGGCCATAACGTCCCGCTCCTCCTCGGTCAGTTCATCCAGCGTCACGCTGCGGGCAATGGCCTGGGCCATCCGGGCAATGGTGCGCAGCGCATCGCCGTTGCCGGTGTTCAACTGCTGGGCCATCAGCACCAGGGTCTGGCTCTGGGCCAGGATCGCATCACTGCTGGTGGGGTTGGCATCATTGATCACGCCCACATCGGTCACGGTCAGGCCGGTGGCGGCGGCAAACTGGGTGGCGGTCATCCGCATTTTTTCCACATGGGGTGCCAGGCTGCCCTGGGCCAGCTGTCCGAACAGCGGGTTTTCGCCGGTCTCGGGGTTGCTGGTGGCGGTCAGCAGGCTGCCCACATAGGTTTTGAACTTGTCGTTCATGATGGTATCGTACTGCTCATCGGTCACGCCCAGCAGATATTTCTGGGGCGTGGTGTCGAACTCCAGCGCCACGGTGGCGTTCGCAACAATGCGGACATAATCATCGATCAGTGCGCGGATGGCCTTTTTCAGCCGGGAGCGGCCAAAGGGTTTGTCGCTGGTGGCGTTCCAGATCAGCGGCTCCATCAGAGGGCGGCCCATACGGTGCCGGTGGCATGTGGCTCGCCACTGGTTCTGCACCATTTCCAGCACGATGACCGCCTCATCGGTGTAAAAGTTGACAAGGTGGGGCACCCAGCGCCCCTTGAACTGCTCATCCGGCACGGTGTCAATGATGGCAAGCCCGCAGTCGATGCGCCCTTTTTCGCCGTTCCACAAAGCCGCCGCTGTGGCGGGGCTGTGGAACCGGATGCGGCAGCCGATGGCATCGTCGGCGTACAGCGTGGCGAACACGCAGCCGTATTTCAGCTCATCCCGGCAGGCCTTGCTGTATTCAGCAATCAGCCGGTTATCGGCCACCAGCTGGGTCAGGGCTTCGGTGTTTTTGCCTACAAAACCGTCAAACATGCTGCGCGCAGCCAACACATCCACGGTTTTCTGGCCCCAGTTGCAGCCGATCTCCAGCTTTTTGATGCCGTCGGGCAGCGCAATGCCGATGTTTACATCGTTCAGGGTGATGTGCCCCTCGTAGTATTTGTCTTTGGTCTCATTGTAGGGCTGGTGGTAGTTGAACACCTCGGCCAGCGTTGCCAGCTGCCGGTTTTCCTCCAGGGTCAGCCCCGTGATGATGCCAAAATGCAGGTCGGTCATCTTTGCTCCTTTTAGCCGATGCGCATCTTGCGTGTCGGGTCTCGTTTGCAGGTTTTTGCGCCCCAAAGGGCCAGGGCACAGGCTTCCACCGGCAGGCTGTTGTCGCCGCCAAAGCCGTACCCGCCGCCGATGGGTCGCTTGATGGCGGTCACCGCGCTCTCGTTCAGCACCGTCTGGGGGCGATACCAGGTCAGGCTGTGCTCGTTCACGCTGTTGGTAAAACCGCCCACCGCCGCGATCACATCTTTCGTGCCGGGGCGGATGACGGAATTTTTTGCTTTCCAGATGGGGCGGATGCGCTCCACCAGCACGTCCACGCCGTTGCGGCCGTCAATGACCACACAGCTGGCGCGGTCGTAGCGGACATTCAGCCAGTCGGCCAGCCAGCCGTACCCCTGCCCCGAGGGCCGCATCTCGATCAGCGATACGCGGGCAGGTCCCTCTTTCGGGATGACCGCACCACACAGGCAGACGGCAGAACCATCGGCGGCAAACTTCACCCCGTAGGCGGTCTTGCCCTCGGGTTTCAGCTCATCGCTGGCGCACTGCTCCCAGGCGGCTTTGTTCAGGGCGTAGTCCAGCTGTTCAGCTGTTACCGGGCTCCACCAGCCCAGACGTTCCCGGGCAAAGGTGTCGGGGTCCATCTGTTCCACCTCGCCCTCAATGGTGGTCAGCTGGATGCGCCGCCCCAGCGCCGGGTTAGTTGCTGCCCAGCGGCGCTTGTCGGTCACATCCCCGATTTCAGGTACGGAAAACTCAAACCAGGCGGTCTTGCGGCTCTCGCCTTCCAGCGCCTTGTTGCGGATACCCCGAAACACGGTACCCACGGCGGTCTCATCGGGCGGGGTGCCCAGGTACAGCGTCTGCGGGTTCAGGCTGGCCGAGATGGCCGGCAGAAAGGATGCCTGCTGGTTCGCGTCCAGTTCCTGGGCCTCGTCAAAGATCAGCAGGTCACCATGCTGGCCGCGGCCGCCGTTGCGGGTACGGGCCAGAAACTTGATGCGCGCGCCGGACTTCAGGATGATCTGCTCGCGCCCGATGGCCGTCTTGATCTCGGCCACATAGCGCCGCAGTTTCGGACCCTCGAAAAAGTCCCGCATTTCCTCAAAAGTCTCGGTGGCGGTTTTCTGCAGATGGGCGGTGTAGATGACCTGCTCGTTGTACATCAGCATCCCGGCCTCGCTCCGCGCCTGGATCAGCAGGCTTTTGCCGTTCTGGCGCGGTACGCTGCCGCCTGCCGTGGGCGCGGCCCACTTGCCCGCCGGGGTAAACCCCATCCAGTCGTCCAGTACGTCACCCTGCCAGGGGTCCAGCACAGTGCCGCCTACCCGCACCAGCTTAGCAGCGTCCAGCCCGTCCGACCGCTGGTACTCAGGCGCGATCCTTTCGGACGGCTCCTGGCTTCCCATCAGCGGCGCGCTCGCCAAGGATGTCGCTGACTTCGTCGCCATGGTTATTTGCTCCCTCGATTTCTTCAATTTCCCGGATGGTCTCCCGGTACTGTTTGGCCAGCGGCGGCAGCGCCTTGGGGTCAAGGCAGCTGTCAATGCTTTCTGCCAATACCCTGGCCAGTTCTTTCAGCTGTTTCAGCCGGTCGCCCCTGGCCGTCACGCTCTTCATCTTCATGCAAAAACTCCCTGTGTGTAAATCGGCGCTGGACAGGGCGAGGTCGCCACCGCGGGGGCCGGGGGACCCTCCCCCACTACCAGTTTCCATCGCTGATTTTGGGCGCTTTTGTGATTTTTTGCCCCGAATCTGCCCCGAAAACGCCTGTTTTGTTGCCCTTTTGCGCGTTGCAAAAGTAATGTGCAGGCTGCAGGTTGTCCCAATCCTCGGCCGCAGCGCGGGGCGAAGCATACCCGAACTGCCGCCACTTCGACACAGGATGGATTTCATCGATCACAAAAGATAGCGGATGCGCGGCATCGGAAGGTTCCTCGTAATGGATCGGCCCCAGCCTGCCATGACAGATACCGCACGGCCCACCCATGGCCCGCAGTCTGGCGCGGTACTTGCGGCGCAAGGCCCCGTTGGCATACCGGGGATTGCCGGTCGGTCGTTTCTCCATAGGCACCCCCGGTGGTTATTTTCAAGAGCCACCCCGCCAGCACACAGACAGAAGAGAAAAAAGGATGTGTGCGCTTCTCCGGGCTGGCGGGGTGGATGGCACAGGCGGAAGGACTTGCACCTTCATCTTGCGGTTTTGGAGACCGCTGCTTTACATTAAGCTACGCCTACAAAAAAGCGCCGGTCTTTCCCGGCTGTCAGCTGTGATAAAGAATAGGAGGATTCGCTATGGACGCAATCGCTACCGGAGGCTGCCCAACTCCCGGCAACACAAAAGCCGCAAGGCGGTTTCCCGTTCCTTACGGCTTTTGACAGTAACATTATACCACTTTTACAGGGGGCTTTCGAGGGTCAATTCTTTTGACTTTCCTGCTCCTGCTTTTCCTTCAAGAGTTCCAAAACATTGATCATGGGGAAAGAAATTTTGCCTTGGTGATAAGTTAGAGCAGTTATAACTTCAAGTTTGCTGCGGGCGATTCCATAAAGAGCAGAAACACCATTCACCATAAGCATTTTAGTAAACGCTTCATCAGACATCTCATTAGATACAGAAAATTCACCCTCAATGACAAAATCAATATCGGTTTTGGCATCTTCATCAGCTTCAGACCTTACTTTGCATCCGATACTTAAAAGGACGCGACCGCGCCGAAAAGGATCCTCTTTGTTTAGAGGCAAAAGCATGGTGGAAAAATCCAATTCTAACGAGTATTGGGCGTCAGGGCCCAAACCAACAATAGAGTTGAGAATTTTACATTCCTTAACAGAACTTCCGACATAAGAAAAACCAGAAACTATTTCATCAAGTTTTATCATGCAGCTACCTCTATAGAACTATCACTAATATTGTCTGGAATGGGTTTTGATTTGAAGGAACGGAAACCAACATCTATTTTTGTACATTTTAGACTATTAGAAGGTGTTAAAGGATTTCGGATAGAGAGTCCAAGTACCTCGCCAATGGAAATTAAAGTATGCAATGTAAAATTACAATCGCCACTTTCCCACCGGGAAACCATACTTTGCGTTACACCCATTACTTTTGCAAAAGCGGTTTGAGTAAGATGCTTTGCTTTACGAGCTTCTTTAACAGTTTTTCCGATTTGCAATTGAATGGTTAACTCTGCGATGTCGGCGGTGCTCATAGGCTGGGCTAATTCCTCAACAAGGTTTTCAAGAGGAATGCAAAATTCTTTGTTGAGCATAAAGAAACCTCCTATTTGGTCATAGCATTCAAGCGCTCATGGGCGGTTGGAAAATATGACATATAAGATGAGATCTTTTTACCAGATCTCTCATGGAATGCAGTAAGTGCAAGAAGGTTACCATCTTGGAGAGAAAACAAAATTCTGATATTTTTATCCTTGAGTTTGAAACGCATAGAATATATATCAGGCTCTCCTTTGGGATTCTCTAATCCTGTAGAGAAGAAGAATGTCGTTGGATTTGAGTATATAATATCAAGGAACTCTGACAGCTTTTTCATAAAAGCCTTTTCGGATCCGCTTGCATATAGAAGCTGCATCAATTCTTCAAAGCATTTCGGATGTATAAGTACAGGTAATTTTTGAGTGTATTCAGCAATTACCTTCAGTAATTCCTGGATAAGTTTATCTCTGTCCAGTATAGTCACCTTCTTGTAGTATGTATTCCATATCTATATAATATTACTTTTATGTAATAATTGCAATAGTTTCAAAAAAATATCGTTAAATGGGTAAATCACTTACAGCCCTCTTATGCCTCCTCCTCACCCACCGATACTCCAAACACATCTCCACGGCAATCTCCTCAAACCGCTGCCCCAACAGATACCGCCTGCGCAAGATCTCATGGTCCCGCGCATCCGTAACCTGATCCAGCACAGCCACCACCTCCCGCCGGGTCGCCCCGCAAAGGTTGATCTGCGCCTGCAGCTCCTGCTGGGCAACCACGATGCTCTCCACCGCGCGGGGCAGCGCCTGGCCGTCCCCGCCTCCGCCCGGCATGCCGGTCAGGGCGGCGGTGGTTTTGCAGGCTCGGGCGCGTTGGGCTTCCAATTCCTGCCTCAATTCCTCCTCCAGCCGCAGCGCATCGCGGTACCGCCGCAGCCAGCGGACTTTTTCCTCATAGCTCAATCAGCATCACCTCCATGCCTGTGCTCCATGGCAATGCTGTTCTCCGGCTCCTGCCGGGTGGCAGCCTTCCCAGCCGAGACACCCAGTTCATAGAACCCGGCAAACATGCAGCCCAGGATGATGTCGTCGAGGATGGTTAAAAGCATCTTATCCCTTCCTTTCTCCCAAATCGCAAAACCCATTTTCTTTCACCCAACGCGGCCAACCTTTATCGCTGACGCAAACAACATGCCCTGCATAGTATGTTTCGCAAGTGGAAAACAAACAATCCTTGCACCGTACCACGTCCACCAGATCACAGGCCATACTTGCGCCGCGATGGTTATAGAATTTCAGGTCTTTCATCATCCAAAACCTCCCGGATCGTAATCGTTGTCTCCGCCGGGCCGGGGGTGGGCTTGGCACGCACGGTGAGCGAGATGTGCTGAAAGCTGTCATCCCGGATGATGCCGCCCTTGGTCAGGCCGTCCAGGATGAACTTGCCGGAGTAGTTGTCCGGGTCGCGGCGGCGGTTGTCCTGGAACTGGTACTCGATCAGCACCTCAGCCCGTTCAAAAGGGCGCTTTGGCCGCCGGGCGCGGGCCTGCCAGGTGACGCGGTCTGTCCAGTCGGCTTTTACGGCGCGGTAGGCCTGGACGTTCGTCCGCCCGTTGAACTGGTTCATCGAGGGCGGCACCCCGACGAACACGAGCTTGATCTGCCGCCCGGTCATCGCGTCCTCCAGTTCCGGGCCGTGTCGCATGGGAGCTCACTTTTCAGTAACGACTGTAGGTGCGATGTGCTCAACACGGCCAACGGCTGTTCCGTGGTAACAGAGGGCAACTGTGCTGCCTTTATGACACGTCCCACCTGCTCTTGCAGCATCTGAGTCTGCCGCAGGTAGGCGGTCGCGGTTTGTTCCGCGGTTGGGGCATCCTCTGGCGTTTCAACAATGTCCAATTCTTCTTGCAGGGCTTGCTGGGCACAGTGCTGCAGGCGTGAAAATGCCCAATCGGCACCGTCCAGCTCCCAATCTGAGAACTGGCGGTAGTTTTCCAGTGTGGCGGTATGCAGACGTACAAGCCGCTGTGCCCCAAAGTGCAGTGCTCGGTGGATGGCCAGGGCGAAAATCAGCCAGGTAAGAGTGGCGGCCTGATCCCCGGCGATGCGCAGCTCCTGCTCACGGCGACTTTTGGGTGCCCGCCGTAACGGTACGCGAAAAGTTAGGGCACCATCCGGCAAATCAAGTCTGTCCAGTTTGCTGCGCAGCCAGGCGATGACTTCCTCCCGTGATTGCCGGGCCAGCCTCTTTGCGGCGGCTTCCTGGATAACCAGCGCCTTGGCGGCTACGTCATCCTGCCGCTTTTTTCCGATGCCCTCGGTCTGGTGCAGCGCAATAACCAAGCACCACGATACGATTTGAGAGACCGCCTCCCGTGTGCGGTCTTTTTCTTGTAAAAGGTCACGCATGGGCGGCCTCCTCCCCTTCTTCCATCAGGTCAAACAACGTGGGGGCGCTCTGCTCCGCATCGGCGGTTTCACAGTAACCTACGCCATCGCGGAAATAATCTGGGTTCAGCTCCACGCCTTTCCCCTTTCGGCCCATCTTTACAGCCAGATACGGTACTGTGAACAGGCCGGCAAAAGGGTCAGCTACCAGATCGCCCGGATTAGAATAGCGGTTGATGAGCCGCTCCACAATATCCAGCTGCAGCGGGCAGACGTGCATCTGCTGGCGGCGTCGGCTCTGGCTGGTGTTGAGTGTGCGCATGCGGTTTATGTCGTCCCATACGGTCATGTCCCAGCTGCCGGGTGCTACCACCATAAAGGTGGACGGCAGGCGGCCGTCTTTGTCGAGTTCCTCGGCCAGTTTTACATGCTCGTTGTAGTCGTAAACGGTGCCTCGGCTATACTTGCGGTAAACGCTTTGCAGCTTGCTTACTGGGATGCGTTCCAAATCTTCCCGCCCGAAAGGCCGGTCGCCGCTTGAACGCCAGAAAGCATGGGCATCAATCTGCCATTGTGCGCGGGTGTAGTCGGCCTTGTCTTTGCTTACCCGCACATCGGCATAGCCTTTGCTGTGGTCGGTGGGCAGTTTGCGGAACAGCAGGATGTATTCCGGGCAGCCTACGCCCATTTTGGTGCCGTCCTTACATTGCTCGGTCCAGCCCAGGCGGTAGGTCTGGTTATTTTCCCGCACCACATCGGTAACAACGGTAATCATGCCAAAGTAGGCAAAGCCGTGGCGGATGAAGTGCGAGATGCAATCCGCGTGGAACGGCTCAATCGTCGGCATCCCCATGCCGGTGACGTTGCCAAACTGCACACGGTCTTTTACATGGATGGCCGCCACGCGGCCCGGCTTCAAGGTGCGCAGCAGTTCCGGGGTCAGGTAGTCCATCTGCTTGAAAAACTCTGCATCGTCCGGGTTATGGCCAAAATCGTTATAGCTGGGGCTGTATTCGTAGTGATTGCCAAAAGGGATGCTGGTCACATACAGGTCAATGCTGTCCGTAGGCCAACTGCGCACTTCTTCCACGCAATCGTTGTTGATGGCGGTATAGTTTTTGCCGGTGACTTCCACACGCTCACATCCAATCGTTCGTTTCAGGGCTTCCAGGGCAAGGCTGCCCAGCCCGTAGGTTTTGATGATCTCCTCCATCTGGGCACTCAATTCATCGTACTGCCGCCATTTGCGCTGCAAGGTAAGCAACACTTCACTTTCGGTATCCATGTACAGGATGTCGATGATGACCGGATTTTGCTGCAAAAAGCGGTAGATACGGTGGACGGCCTGGATAAAGTCGTTGAACTCGTAGTCTATGCCCATAAAGATGGCCCGGTGGCAATACCGCTGGAAGTTGCAGCCCGACCCGGACAGGCTCTTTTTTGTGCCGAACAGTCGGGTACGTCCCTGCGCAAAGTCCATGACGCGCCGTTCGCGGGTCTCTAAGTCCATGCTGCCGTAGATGTCCACCATCTCCGGCAGGGCCCGCTTCAGGGCGCGACGTTCTTCTTCAAGGTCGTGCCAGATCACAAAATGGTCAGTAGGGGCAGCAGCTACGATGCGGGCAGTTTCAGCAGCACGGATCTCGATGCTGTCGCGCTTTTCCCGCGCGGCATCGGTCAGTCCCATGGCGGCATCATGGCCCAGTTTAAGCTGGCCGTCCGGCTCAAAATCGGCCGGGCGTTCAGCGCTGGTCAACTTGTGGTAGCGAATATCCATAGGCGGCAGGCTGTAGCCCTCATCCGAAAAGCCAAGGTCGGATGGCTTTTGCAGAAACAGCCCCCAACTAGCACACCAGATCCAGAACTCCCGCTCCCTGCCTGGGTACAGGGTCAGGTTGTTGGCCTTGGTCGAATCGCGCTTGAAAAACCGCGTCAACGCCTGCCCGGTGTCCATCACTTCCAGGAATCCGGCGTAGTGGATCAGTTCTTTGTAGCGGTTTGGACTTGGCGTTGCGGTGTTGGTCAGCTTATACCGTACACCCTTGAACTTTTGCATAAATTCTTGATAGGTCTTGCTGCCAAAGCTGCGCAGCGTGGCCGCTTCGTCCAGGCTTACGGCCGTAAAGTAATGCGGGTCAATGTCCCCATCCCGGACGCGCTCATAGTTGGTCAGGATGATGGGCGCCTGGCAGGCTTTCACCTCGGCCATGGTGCGGCAGTAAGGCGGTTCGTCCAGCCCAAGCAGATGTACAGCGTCCGCACGAAACTCTGGCATGACGTTCAGCGGCATCACGATCAGCGTCTGACCGCCGATGTGCTTTTGCAGGATGCGGCACCATTCCAGCTGCATGACGGTCTTGCCCAGGCCGAACCGGGCAAAAAGGCCGCGCCGTCCACCGCGCAGCGCCCACAGGACGCAAACACGCTGGTGGTCTTTCAGGGCTGGGCTGATTTCGGCAGGATCAACCTCAATACCGCTTTGCGGGGCAATATCGATCTTGTTTTCCAGAAATTCCCGGTAAGTCATACATCGCCCATCTGCTTTCTGGATTGAGTAGCGTTTTTCATAGCGAATCTCCCTTTATGTCGTTTTATCTCAATTTTTTGATGTCGGAATCGGGCAAGCTCTCAACTTGCATCTGGCGGTAAAGGGGTGTGTCGAGCCCCAACTCCTCATGGCAGGTGATGGCAAGGAGCTTGTCCAGCTGCGTTACCTGGGCGGGCATGCACTCTTTTGCAGCTGCGCATATTTCGGCGATGCTGGGCGGAAACTTCAGTGTTTGTGCCAGCTTTACAACACCGCGGGCGCAAGCTGCATAGGGGATGTCGGCCAGCGCCACCGCCCATGCCTGGGTCATAGCTTCCGGGTCATTGCCACGGAACAGGGTGGGCCAATAGTTCAGGGCACCGTTCAAAAACCGGGCAGTTTCCTCGTAGGTCATGGGGTACCTCCTGCAATGCGGCGCAGCACCGCGCGGGTCTCATCCAGGCTGCTGCGCTGTGCGGTGGCACTATCCCGCTGCTTGCCCTCCCATGTACGCACCGCGGCTTTCCAATCCTTCATGCTGTTTTTGCCCACCTTCCAGCCGTTGGCAGTGTAGTAGTCAATAAACCGCTGGGGGTCTACGGCGTTCTGGCGCTCACGGCAATAGGCGGTCACCTCTGCCAGTGTGGGCGGGGTAAATCGTTTCCGCGCAGGTGTACGCGCTATACTATCTTCGACGTTAGGAGAAGATAGTATATTCTCCTTCTCCTTTTCCTTTTCTTTGGTATGTTTGGTATCGTCTGGTATACCAGATGTACCATCGTATACGGTGGTATCCCACCGTTTGCGGATGTTTTCCTGCTGCTTTTTGCAGAAATCGCTGTATTTCTTGGTGTCTCTGTCTATCTGCTCCCGAATCGTCGGCCAAACAAACCGCTCGTTCCCACGGAGATCAGGCTCTGCGCCCGTCATGCTGTAGGTTAGGCATGCTGTGAACAAACGCCCGCGCTCCGCGTCGTTGAGGGGCTCAACCGATTTTAAGTAGCTGTGATAGAGGCACACATACTCACGCGCCATAGGCTACACCCGCTTACTCTACGCCGGCAAAGAAATCATCGGCATCGCTGGGGGCCGGTGCAGCGTCCGGCATGGGGGTCTTGCCAGAGGTCTGCTGGGGTGTGGGGGCATCTTCCTCAGGCACCTCGTTGAAGGTCGCCTCTACCGGCTCAGCATAGCCGCGCTCCTCGGCAGTGTACAAGGCACCCAACCGCGCGGGGAACGCCTCACGCAAGGCCTGCACCAGCGCCACCTTGCGGATCATCGTGGCAGGCTTGCCGCTCCACTGGCCATTGGGGCTACCATCCGATTTGCGGCCGGTATACTCGGTCATGCTGACCTCGGCAGTACTGGGGTAAAGGCGGTCTTTGCGGTAGACCTTGGCCCAGCCGCCCAGCAGCTGTTCATTTTCCAGCACAAGGCAGCCTTCGCGCCGCTCGATTTGGCCGTCTGCGGTCTCAACAATGACACCGGCCTGTTCGCCGTTATAGTTCGGGTCGGCATCGGCCCGCTTTTGGAAGGTCTCTTTGCCGACCACCATCGTGGCGGGCGAGCTGCCATACTTGATGCAGTACGCCTCGCGCAGCCAGGGATTCAGGCCGTTGTATTTGCACAGGTTGATGAACATCACGACCTCCTGGTCGGTGATGCGTTCGGCGTTGCCGCTGACCAGATAGTTCTTTACGGTGGCGGGTGTCAGTTTGACTTCAACCCCGTTGGCGGTAAAGGTACAGGGCTGTTCCGAGGTCGTTTTTGCCTTTTTCACAAGGCTGTTTCCGTATTGTGCCATAGCGAACACTCCTTATTTTTCTTGTGCGGCCGGTACGCGGCCGAATTTGATGTGATTTTCCACTAAAAACTTCTTCAGGCTGTCCAGAACTGCTTTTCGGGTGTAGTAGACCCGGAAATCCATGTACAGTTCTATAGGGGGCGTGGCCTCAGCTGCATTTTCAGTGGCGGCGGGCGGTGCAACGGGTGTCTCCCCTGTCAGCTGGCACCGCAACCCGACCAACTGCTCCGGTGCTACTGGGCGGGCGGCTTCCTGCTGGCGGATGTGCTCTAACTGCTGGTGCTTGCGGATGGCGGCACTCAGGCTCAACCCATCATTCAGGTACACATCCAGGCAGGCGGGGGCATCCTGCCCACAGCTCTGGCGGATGGTCTCCATGCTCTCATGGATGCGCTGCACGGTGGCTTCCAGTTCCATGCGGATGGCATCTATACTGTAGGTTTTGTTTAGCCACTTGGGGTTCCAGACAGCGGCGGGAGGTACCATGGCAACCAACTCACCGGCGATGGATTGGTAGATCTCGATAATGGTGCCGCGCTTGCGTTCCTTTTCAACACCCTCAAATTCCTTGACCTGTGCATCGATAGCCTTTGACGCGGCGGCGATCATACCCTCGACCTCTTTGCACTGGTGTTCAAAATTCTCATAGGGGGCCAGATACTGGGCCTTTACCTCCCGGCGCTTGGCAGCCAGCACATCGGCCAGCTTATTGAGCGCTGCGCGGTCTGCCTTGGCACCGCCGATCGTTTCGGGGGTGTAGGCCCGGTCTTTATATTGGGCAAGGCTGGCTTCAACCTCGGCCTTGACTTCCTCGTAGTTCCACGCTACGGCGGGCAACGGCTGCTCCCCCGGCGCGGAGATAATCATCTGTACCATAACAGGTTCCTTCCTTTTATATAGAGGGCAGGATCAGGTCGGGCAGTGTGTCACTCTGCACATAGCCCCAAAACGCGATCTCAGCCTGCAGCAAATAGTTCAGATCATCCAGCAGGTCAGCCCGCTCAAAACGATAGCAGCGGGTCTCGGCGCGGCTGCCGTCACGGTAAAAACGCTTGAACCGGCAGTTCAGCACGGCAAAATCCCAACCGGTAGCCAACAGCTGGTGCAGGATCTGGACGTAGTAGTTGTCCGGGACGCGGCCCTGACGGTGGCCGGCTTCATCGGTGTAGGTCCACTTTTCCATCTGTAGGCTGCGCAAAATCTCGGTGGTTTTGCCCTCGTAGATACCCCGGCGGCCTTCTTTGTCCAGCAACCGCCCGTCCAGTGTAGCGAACAGCCACGGATATTGCGGATGGTGTACCATGTCAAAGGCACCGCCGTATTGGACGGTATATTCCGGGTGGTCTAAGGCGAAAAGTTCCCGGATGGGTGCCTCAGCCTCATGCCCATACCGCACACAGGCTTTGCCGCTGATATCCTCTGGCTGGCGACGCTGTGTTTTGTAGTACCATAGCTGTTGATTGGTCATGTAAGGGTTCTTGCCGATGATAGCGCTTGCCTCACTGGCACCGATGCCATGCAGCCGCTGCTGCAGCCATTCGGTTTCGTTGGCAGGCTGGGCAAGGCCCGTGTCGATTCGCTCAACCATGGGCGATCGCCTCGTCCAGATTTTCCAGCATCGCGGTGGCGCGGCCAAGGTAGTAGCAGACGTCCATCATGCTGCGCTGCGCCTGCTCGCTGGTGGAATGTAGGGTGCCAAGTTTTTGCACGGCCATAAATACAGCAGCTTTGGCTCGGCTGAGCTGCTCTTGTTGGCGGCGGCAGCGCTCTTTCTCGGGCGTGGTGAACTGCCCGTTCCGCGGGTTACGCATGGGGCGTCACCTCCCCTGCCAATGCCAGCATGTCAGCGCATTCGCCCTCGCCGCAGGCGGCGGCCCCGGCCATCATGCGGATACGGTTCAGCTGCTCGATCTCGGTCATGCTTTTGTTATGCAGGATGTCCTGCACCGTGCGGTAGAATTCGAGATGCTTATCCGGCGCGTTGGTGCGGAACGCCGCGAGCATTACATAGGGTGTCATTGCAGCGCTACCTCCATCTCGCATAGCGTAAACCATGCCCCACAGACCCAGTTCAGGGCGGCGATGGCACCGATCAGCGTCAGCACTGCCGAGACGGTGGCCGTGGGCAAGGCTGCCAGCGCGGCCAGCCCCAGCAGGACCAGCATCACCGCGCATGTCTTGCAAAAGACCTTGCCAAAACGCACGGCATGCAGTAAAATATGATTGTGGATTTGCGTGAGTTCACATCTCTGGCCGTTCGGGTGCGCCAACACCCGTGCGGCCTCTTTGTTTGTGGGCATAATGTTTCTCCTTTCGTGGTTCAGCAAATCAGGCTTGCGATCTGCTCAACGGTCATGCTGTTGAAACTGCCGTAGTGTCGATATACCCAGGCGCGGCTGCGGCCCAGGATCTTTGCGACCTTGGTCGGGCCAAACAGCAGTTCGCCGGGGAACAGTTCGGTGGCGCGGGCGCGTACGCTGGACAGTGTGTCGTGGTACAAAGGCTTTTCGCGGGGCATGAAAGCATCATCTCCTTGTCGAATTTTGCCGGTCCGGACAATGGGACAGGCAAGGTGGTATAATAGTGCTGTAAGAAAATCGAGCGTTCGCTTAAAGCGAATTTCACGACAAAAAAATAAAATCTGCCGGGAAATTATACACAGTTTCGATTTTCTGCACAGTTCCCCATTGTGGGACAGTCTTCCCAGATTCATAGTTCTGCAACGTGGCTACGCTGACACCGAGGGCCTTTGCAGCCTCCTGCTGGCTAAGACCAGCGTTTACTCTGGCAGCAGCAAGCGTGATTTTGGGAAATTTCTGCATCTGCATTTCATGGATCACCTCCGTTTCTGTCTCTTATAATACTCGCTATAAGCGAATTTGTCAAGCTAAAAGCGAAAATATTTTTGTAAAATATTGATTTTGTTTTGCTTTTAGCGTATAATGAGGGCATGAGGAGTTGATTTTATGAGTGACAACGCCAAAATGGTCTTTGCGGATAACCTTAAATCCTATTTGAACGCAAAGGGCCTCACCCAACTGGATCTGGCCAATTATATGGGGTGTTCCAGTTCCACCGTGTCAGATTGGTGCAACGGGCGCAAGTATCCCCGCGTTGATAAAATGCAGCGTATGGCAGATTGGCTGGGTGTTCGGATGTCCGACCTTACCAGTGAGCACGACAAACTCGATGATGCCGATATAGCGTTCTATAACCGTTATAAACAGCTGACCGAGGAAGAAAAAGAAGATATGCGCGACTTCCTCGATCTTGTGGATGCTCGGAGGAAGCGCCGCGAGAAAGGCAACTGATGTTCAGCACTTCGGAATTTTACAGCTATTGCCGCACACACGATGTGGACATTATCCCCTTTGACCGGCTGCCGGCCGAGGCTACAACCGTGCGCTATCATAACGCTTATGCGGTAGGGCTGAATTTTCTAAAATTGAAAACGGTCCGCCAAATGCGCACGGCCATGCTACACGAATCCGGCCATCTGCACACTGGGGCGCTGCACAAAGTAGACAGCCCCTTTCAACTGGTGGCTCAGAACGAGCATCGCGCCGATGCGGATGCGTTCCGTCGCTGCCTGCCGCCGGAGGAAATCCGCCAGGCCATGAACCAGGGTTATACCGAGCCGTGGCAGCTGGCGGACTACTTCGATCTGGACGAGGACTACATAAAAAAGGCCCTGCACTACTGGACAGAGTGCAGGGGTATAGATTTCAATCAATAAGGAAGATGCGCCATGGGATTTTTGGATTTTCTTAAAAAGGTCATAAACCCCGCTGAAACGTCGGCCGAACCGCATGAAAAGCCACCACGTGAATATACGCCGACTACCTATAATGGACTAGAGCGCAGTTATCATTATACGGAGGTAGAGGTACGAGTATTGTGGCAGTTTGGTGGGATGTATGGCAAGACCTGCGCAAGTGCTGGTATGTACCGCGGTCAGACTCTTGAACTGCTACCCCAAAAGCATGAGGGAGACAAAGATGCGGTTCTGGTTCGATGGAAAGACCAGGATGTTGCAGTTATGCGCTCCAATCGTATGCGGGATATGGTTCGCGCGTGGATCAGCGATGGGTTGCCAGTGATAGCTAAGGCGTATGAAGTTGGTGGAGAAGACAATCTACTGTTAGAGGTCGCTTTTTATGGGAAAGCTCAGCACCATGCTTCTGTTAAGAAAGCAGATAACAGTAAGTATCAGCTTACCCCTTCCCTGGCTTGCCTGTGCGAAAAACGGTTTATTGCTTTTGATCTTGAAACAACAGGTTTTGACGCTGAAAAGGATCGCATTATAGAAATTTCGGCGGTGAAATTTGTTGATTGCAAACCCATGGATTCTTTCTCTACACTGATAAATTGCGGCATGCCGATTCCGAAAGAAGCCAGTGAAGTCAACCATATTACAGATTCAGATGTATCGGATGCGCCAGATGAGCCTGTAGCAATTAAGCAATTTGCGGACTTTATCGGGGAGGATGCCCTAAAAGGCAAGGACGTTTTGGTTGCACACAACGCCGCATTTGACAGTGCTTTTTTGAAAGCGGCACTGCGGCGGTGTGAAATGACTTCGCGCATGAAATTTGTAGATACGCTTACATTCAGCCAGCGCCGCCTGCCAACGTTAGAAAACCACAAACTGCAAACAGTGGCAAGTGCATTGGACATACAGCAGCAACAGGCTCACCGGGCCGAGGATGACGCACATGTATGTGGAGAGGTCTTGGCTAAGTTATTGACAGACTGGCTGGCTACAGAACGTGCAAAATTTGAAGCACTTCTGCCGGAAGAACAAGCAATGTGTCTGTGGGTGTATCGTACGCTTAAGCGCCAGCGCTGCAATGTTGATCATCTGTCGTTCAGCCCTTCTTCTTACCTGTCGGTCAACTACTGGCACAGGGCAATACGTATAAAAGTGCGCGCCCAAAAGCCTTATATCCTTGTGGATGAGGCAGTAACACTGCCTGATGGCATCGACACAGCCCCCGCTACGCAGACCGATGGCAGTGGCTTTATACGCGTGTTTTTTAGCGCCCCGGAAGAACTGGAATGGTTGCAGCCATGGATTGCGGCCACTTATAAACGCGTAGCAGAGGAAACTGCAACCGCATGGAAGGAAGCAAAAATGCGAAAAAACATCCAAGCCACCGAGGACGCACAGGTTAGGCTATTTTTATAATGCGTTCCCAATAACATCCGAAATTTAAAGCAAGGAGGATCCTATGAAAAAACAAATTTCCATAACCCTCGCCGCCATCATGCTGGCCGGTCTTACCGCTTGCGGTGCATCGGCCCCGGCGGCATCTTCTGAATCGTCTGCCCCGGCATCCTCGGAATCCGAGGCAACCGCCGAAGAACCCTCGGCAGATTCTGAACTGGATGCGACGGTCGATGAGGCCGAGCAGGCCCTAAGCGACATCGGCAGCATCGACGTGGATAAAGGCCTTTTCGATGTGACCATCACCTTCCCTGCCGATTTTGCTACTGACATCACCCAGGAGGAAATCGACCAGCAGGTCGCGGACGGCAAGGTCCACAGCGGTCAGATCAACGAGGATGGCAGCGTCACCTATGTGATGAGCAAAGACCAGCACAAGGCTATCGTGGACGGTATCTCAGAATCCATCCAGTTCACGCTGGATGGTATGGTCGGAACAGAGGATTATCCCAACTTTACAGCCATTGACCACAACGAGGATTACACAAGCTTTACCGTAAAAACCACCACCAAGCCCGGCGAGACCGCCATTAGTGATTCTATGTCGGTGCTTATTTTCGCCACCTGCGGCCAGACCTACGGCATCGTAAGCGGCGATATCCCGGAAAATATCCACGTAGATTTCGTCAACGCCGATTCCGGCGAACTTGTCACGTCTTGGGATTCCGAGAACATGGCAGAATAACAAAAAAGAAAAACGCCCCACGACGGCAATCATGGAGCGTTTTGATAGATCAGCTTGCCCACAAGGTGGAACAATCGACCCAGCAATCGTATTGTACCACCTCCGGGCAGGCTTGTCAAAGTGTACCCTGAGGGAGGTAAAAATATGCGTCGCAAAATCACAGCAGGGCTTATCCTGCGCAAGGATGGCCGCTACCAACGCAATGAACTGATCGGCGACAAACGGCGGACTTTCACCGCCAAGGACCCGGCCAAGGTGTGGGCCGACATCCAGAAAGCCCAGGAAGAATACGAGGAGCAGGAGCGCCAGCGTATCATTACCCGCGATTCTGGGCCGCTGTTCTCTGTCGTGTCAGACGAGTACCAGGCAATTGTGGAAAAGATGAAAGAGGGTACCCGGCGCAGCTACATGCCCAATATCCGCCGCGCCCGGGAGGCTCTGGGTGAGTACCGCATGCGGGAGATCCAGCCCTACATGATCGCCGAGTTCCTGCGCTCCCCTGTTTTCGAGGGCTGTTCCGCTTCGACCGTCAGCAACCAGAAAACCGTCATCAACAACATCTACCAGTTCTGGATCGATAGTCCCAAGTGGCGCGGTGACTGCAACCCTGCAGTGCAGACCCGGATGCCCCGCGGCCTGCCCCGCAGCAAGCGTCCACCGCCTACCGAGGAGCAAGTGCAGATCGTCAAGGATCACTACCTGGACCCGGATGCGCTGCTGCCGGTGGCGTACCTTTGCACGGGAGAGCGCCGCGGCGAGATGCTGGGCATCCAGCTGAAGGACATCGACTTTAAAAAGCGGGTCATCCACATCTACAAATCCGTGGAGCACATTAACAACGCGCCACACATGCGAGACTACACCAAGACCCCCGCAGGCATCCGCAAAGTTCCCCTGCTCTCCATGCTGGCCGAGGCATTGGAGCCAATCCGCCACCTGCCGCCGGACACCTACATCATCGGGTTGGACACCAAGCCAATCACACTGAAAAAATACGAAACGATGTGGCAGCGCTTCTGGCGCAAGTACGGCGTGGGCGAGGAAGTTGTTCACACCAAGCGCGTGTACCGCCGCGGTCACAGCGAGGTTGTGAAGTACAGCACTTGGCGCGTCCCTGTCTGCGGTCACCAGTTCCGCCATGAGTACGTCTGCATGCTGGCCATGGCTGGTGTGCCGGAGGAAATTGCAATACAGCTGGTGGGTCACGCCAATGCAAAGATGATCCACGAGGTCTACATGGCCCTCAAGCCCCAAATGCTGGAAGATGCTCGTAAGCGCCTGGATGCGTTACTGTAAATGTGCCGCATGATACAATTTTGAAAGTCCGAATTATAACACAATAAAAAAGAAAAATAAACACTTTTCGGGTGCAATTCGCTTATACACAGCGGTGATACGTCCAAATAATAGGCTTCGAGACTCGTATCCCGCTCCAAATTAAGAAAGAGGCTTACCCGAGAGGGAGCCTCTTTTCTTTTTTACAAAGAAGGAAATATTATGTTAGACGCTTTTCCAATTTATCACTGGTTTCACAATGGCAACCCCTACTCGGGGGCAGAGCAAGGGATGCGGTATGTCATTACGCCGGGCAAAAAGGCCGACCCGGCGGACGAGAGCGGCAAGCGAAAGATCGAGTTTTTGACCGTTACGGTCTGGCCCGGGCCGTGGAGCGTTGAGCACACCGCCGAGGAAAAGATACGATCCGCTGAGTTTGAGGGCAGTCAGGCGGGGCTGGACGCTGCCGTGGCCTGGCTGCATGAGTGCTACAAGGGTGATATGCCTCGCTGGACGAACATCCCGTCCATTTTGGACTGCGAGCCGGATCGCTGACGGCCCGGTGCAATAGAAAGAGGGAAAGCTTATGGTACAGGTCGACTTAATAACCGGCTTTTTAGGCGCAGGAAAAACAACGTTTCTGCGCAAATATGTGCACTGGCTCAATGCCCGTGGGCAGCGCGTCTGCATTTTGGAAAATGACTTCGGCGCGGTGAACGTTGACGTAATGCTGCTGCAGGATCTGCTGGGCGACAATTGCGACATCGAGACCATCAGCGGCGGCTGCGATTGCGACACCCACCAGCGCCGGATGCGCACCAAGCTGATCTCGCTGGCGATGCAGGGCTTTGACCGCGTACTGGTGGAACCCAGCGGCATTTTCGACGTGGACGAGTTCTATGACGTGCTGCGGGACGAGCCGCTGGACCGCTGGTACACGCTTGGCAATGTTATTGCCATTATGGACGCGCTGCTGGAAACGCAGCTCAGCCCCCAAGGCGAGTATCTGCTGGCCAGCGAAGCCGCCAGCGCGGGCATGGTGCTGATGAGCCGCTGCCAGCTGGCCGCCCCCGGCCAGGCTGAGGCAACACTGGCGCATTTGAACCGTGCGCTGGAAGCCTGCCACTGCGCCCGCCGCTTTGCTGCGGACACCGATGCGATGTGCAAGCCCTGGGACGCCCTGACCGACGCCGATATGCAGCGGCTGGACAGCTGCGGCCACTGTCAAGCCAGCTACGTCAAGCTGCATTTTGACGAGCACAAGGCGTTCACGTCGCTGTATTTCATGGAGCTGCACCTTACGCTGCCCCAGCTGCAGGATGCCGCCCGGGCACTGTTTGCTGATCCGGCCTGCGGGCATATTTTGCGCATCAAGGGCTTTTTGCAGACCGTTGACGGCTGGTGCGAACTGAATGCCACCCGCGACACGATGCACGTAGAGGCTATTCCCGATGGGCAGGAAGTGCTTATCATTATTGGTGAGGAACTGGACCGCTCGGCCATCGAAGCGCATATTGGACAGAAAACTGCCGACCAGGAGTGATTTTTGTTTGCACCTTATCGGCCCTGCCTACCTTGCGGCAGGGCCTTTTATAATGGCAGGCCGCCGTTAGGCCTTCCTTTTGGGGATCCAAAAGGAACACATATTCCGTTTGGCACCATTCTACCCTGCATGTCGAAATTTGTCAATCTGGCGGCCGGGCTGTTGCAATTTTGCTACAATATGGTATACTGATAAAATATGCAAATTTAACTGCCAACTATGAAAAAAGGAGTTTTTATGCTGATCCCTGTACTGCTGTTTATTGTCGGGCTGCTGTTTCTCATTAAAGGCGGCGACTGGTTCGTGGACGGCGCATCGGCGCTGGCGCGGCGGTTCCATCTGCCCGAACTGCTGATTGGAGCCACAGTGGTGTCCATCGGCACTACCCTGCCCGAGGTCATGGTCTCCACGATGTCGGCGCTGTCCGGCCACGGCGAGATCGCTTACGGAAACGCCATCGGTTCGGTCATCTGCAATGCGGCGCTGATCGCGGCTATCACCATTGCGGTGCGCCCGGGCAAAGTGGACCCCAAAACGCTGAAAATACCGGTGCTGTTCTTCTTTGCGGCGGCGGCCATCTACTGCGTGGCGGCTTACGGCTTCGGCAAGTTCACCCGTCCCATGGGCTTTATCATGCTGGCGATGTTCGTGGCCTACATCGCGGCCAACATCCACCAGATGAAGAACGCCCCCGCAGAGGAGCATGAAGAGGAAGAAGAGACCATGCCCCTGCCCCGTATGCTGATGCTGCTGGTGCTGGGCGCGGTGCTGATCGCCATGGGCGCCAACCTGCTGGTGGACAACGGCACCCTGATCGCCCAGGCTTTGGGCGTACCCGAGAGCGTTATCGCGCTGACCTTTGTGGCGCTGGGCACGTCCCTGCCGGAGCTGGTCACGGCCATTACCTCGCTCATCAAGGGCCACAGCGACCTGTCGTTGGGCAATGTGGTCGGCGCCAACGTGTTCAACCTGGTGCTGGTCAGCGGCGTGTCGGTCGCGCTGGCCCCCTTCACGGTGCCACAGAGCGCCACGATCTTCGGCATGAACTCCAGCCTGGTGCTGGAAATCCCCGTTATGATTGCGGTTATGGTACTGTTGACCGCGCCGGCCTTGGTTAAGGGAAAGCTTAGCCGTGTGCAGGGTGTGGCGCTGCTGGTAATTTACGCAGTATTCTGCGGGATTCAGTTTACGCTTTGATTTTAATATGTTGCTTTGCGGGCGTCACCACCATGCGGTGACGTCTTTTTTTCGTGGCATCTTATCCAAGGCCTACCTTTTTTGTGACCATACGCAATAGTGGCTAGAAGCCGTTAAAAAAGGGGGACACCGCATGGTGGTGTCCCCCGCCGGCCGCAAAAAGCCAATCAAAAATTATTTTTTCTTACTCTCCCAGTAAGCCTTCACCGTTTCGCACAGCAGCGCGTGGTCCTTCAAATGCGGCAAACCGGAAATAATCGCCGCACCGCGGAACTCGCCGTTGACGTACAGCGGGAAGCCGCCGCCGCAGAAGGCGTAGTGCTCCTCGTCATGCTGCCAGGGGGCCTTGGCGCCGTACAGCTCCCGCTCCACGGCGGCGCGCAGGCTGGTGGTGCCGGTCAGCTGCACAGTGCGCTGCTTCTTGTCCATCCAGTTGTTGTTGGTGGCGTCGGTGCCCGGCAGGAAGGACTGATACAAAATCATGCCATCCAGCACAATACGCACCGCAATCGGCTTGGGAGCCTTCTCCCCCGCCGCACGCAGGGCACTGCCCAGGGCGTAGGCATCGTTAAAATCAAAGCTGTCAAACCGCACGGTGTTTTCCAGTTCGGTCAGTTCCTTTAAAAGAGCTTCATCATACATACAAAACAACTCCTTTTGCGGCAGCGCGGGCCGCCGTACAAATTTTCTCAGCCATTACTATAGCACAAACGCCGCCAAAATGCGAGAGCAAAAATATAAAAAAAGCCGCCCCAGCCTACTAACTGGGGCGGCAAATTTTTGCTGCTTAAATCAAAGCTGCGTCAGGCCTTAAGAAAGGAACCACTCGGGGCCAAGGCCGGTGACCGTAAAGGCGGTCAGGATGTACAGCAGAATGGAGCAGATGTAAGCAAACGGGATGGACAGCTTCAGGTAGTCGCGAGACTCGACCTTGGTGTAAGCCAGGCCCCAGGCGATCCAGCTCTGGGTGATGCAGGAACCAACGTTGACGGTGGTTGCCGGGATGGTGAACACGCAGAACAGGAACGGCACGCTGAAGTGACCAACGGAGGACAGCACACCTAGGGTGGCAGCGCCGCAGCCATACAGGGTCAGGGGACCACGGAAGAAGCCCAGGATAGACAGGGCTGCAAACAGGGCGCAGACCACATACTCATTGGTGGGCATGATGCCGCCCAGAACTTCCTTGAAGTACGGGGAAGCGTAAGAAGCGCAGGTGTTGAACATGGGCAGGGTCAGCAGGAAGCCAACCAGCGGAGCGGTGTCGACCACGCCGTCATAGTACAGCTTGTTGACCAGCTGGCAGTTCTCTTTGAAAGATTTGTTCATCTTGCCGCAGAGGAACAGGGCAGCGAAACCAGCGATGACGAAGCCGCCGATAACGGAGAAGTCGAGCCAGATCTTCAGAACGACGGGAACGATGGGCAGGATCAGGGCGATCAGCGGGGCCTCGGTCTGGGTGTTCTTCGGGGCAGCCTGGGCAGCCCAGGCGTGGCTCTTCTTGCCGATCTTCAGGTAGATACCGGTCAGTACGGAGACAACCACGACGCTGATGATCAGCGCATAGATGCCCCAGTGAGAGGTGTACCAGCTGAAGGAGAACTCAGGCATCTCATCAGAAGCGCAGATGAAGGCGCGCAGCTGAGAGAACTGCAGGACGGGGTTCAGGTACATACCAGCGGAGACCGAACCCATGAAGGTGAACATGGCGATTGCCTTGGGGATGCCCAGGGACATCAGGATGGGCAGGACGATAACGCCGATGGCGATAACGGGGCCGGCGCCCATCATGGCGGTGAAGATGAAGGCGGTCACAACGTTCAGCAGAACGATGGTGATGATGGGACGGTCGCCGCCCAGCTCAACAGTCTTACGGATCAGGGTGGAGGCGATGCCGGTCTCCATCAGGACGCGGCCAAACCAGGCGCCCCAGCAGACGTTGACCAGCGTGGTGCCCCAGCCTTCAGGGGCGGACTGGTAGATCTTGTTCAGGATCGAAACCAGCGTAGTGCCGGAGTCACCGCCGAACTGCAGGATGGGGTTCTCTGCAATAAATGTGGGAGATGCGACCAGAGTGCCCAGCAGAGAAAGGGCAGTCCAGACGATGGAGATGATCAGGAAGCCGATCATCAGGTTGTGACCTTTTACGCAGTAGTAGGCTAGGCCGAAAAAGGTCAGGACGAGGATAATGCCAATCACAAATTCCATAAAAAAATTCCTCCTTCTCATGGTAGTCGCTTACAAAGGTGCGTAAGCGCAATGTGATTGAAAGATCGTGTTAAGTATAGCAGTTTTTATGCAAAATAGCAATAATATATTTCAAGAAAATAGAAAAAAGTTTAAAATAATTGTTAACAAACGATGTATCGCTCATTCTTTGCCCATGGTGAAAAAAGTTATGAAGTACGATAGATTACCCTGCAGTTTGTAGGGATTAATCCAACCTTTATGCAATCCGCACAACTTAGCACTGCACGGGTTTTACGCTCAAAAAAGAATTTTGTCGGAATATTTGTTTTTTGGGAAATAGTGTGTTACACTATATTTAATATAGGCAGGGTGGGTTGCCGCTCCGGCCTGCAGGTGCTGGACAGCGTGCGAAAGCAGGCCGACACCGCCATGTACGAGCAGAAAAAGCTGCACAAGCGCCTGCGCAGCGAGTGAGGTGCCGCCATGACTTATGTAGTAAAACGCATAGACGAGCAGATGTACGGCTGCGAGGAACCCGCCCCGGGGGCGGAGGTTTTGGTCGATGTGACCCTGGTTGCGCCCGACGGGGCGAAGCGGGTACTCCCCTACCCCGATGCGGCTTTGGCCGCCGCGGATATTAACGAAGGGGATACGGCGGTTTTAACTGCTGATGGGTTGCTGAAAAAAGTGTAATAGCATGCAGTGCGAAAGAGGGACCACCTTGCGGTCCCTCTTTTCTTATGGCAACACCGCACAATTCCCGCCTGACGGCTTAAGCACCGCTCCGGCG
>ENA-UOJJ01000498-UOJJ01000498.1-human-gut-metagenome-genome-assembly--contig:-CS66-NODE-498-length-66102-cov-50.853513_pt1 | contig 66102 bp, 62 predicted proteins | sample MGYA00242343_ERZ723890 | MGnify/ENA metagenome assembly ERZ723890
CGATATTAAAAGAAAGGAAACGTGTGATAATTAACTTCCTAATTATCATACAAGATTAAAATGATAAATATCAGAGAATTAGAAAAAGATGACGCAAAAGATTTAGAAAAATGGTTATCTAATCCAGTTGTTTTAGAATATTATGAAGGCAGAGATCAAGTATTTGATATGGATAAGGTACAAAAAAAATTTTATTCATATAACCCTCAAAAGATAAGATGTATAATAGAATATGAGGAAAAGAAAATTGGATATTTACAGTATTATAATTTGGACGAGGAGGATATTAATCTATATCTAGATAGTGATTGTAAAGATGTATGTTATGGTGTGGACCTATTTATAGGTGAACCGAATTATTGGAATAAAGGAATTGGAACCGAAGTAATGAAGAAAGTTATTGGATATTTAGTTAGTGATAAGGAAGCACAGTATGTAATGGTTGATCCACAATGCAGAAACATACGTGCTATTCATTGCTACGAAAAATGTGGTTTCAAAAAAAGCAAGATCGTAGAAGAACATGAATTGCATGAGGGAAAATTAGAAAGTTGTTGTTTGATGATATATGAAAGAAGATAGTAAGTGCTTCATAGTGGGTTTATTGACAAAGAGGTTAAAAAAATTCAGGGGAGAGTCCTAAAGTTTGTGTAAAAAAACTCTAAACTGATGTAAGACATAATTACACAGTTTGGAGGTTTTTATTATGGCAAGAAGAAACGATACATGACAAAAAGTAGTAATGAGAGAAATGATGTGAAATTATCATAAAGACTCGATTATTCAAAATACTTCGTCATGAGCCTAAATCTTGGAATGTTGAGCTTCATACTGTTGAGGTTTATGTTGGAACTGATGGTGATTATTAGGATGAATTCACACTCGGTGAACGTCCAAAGGATTTTCTAAGGAACAGTATCGTCATACCTTCTGATTATTACGGTTTGGCGGGCTCTTTCGCAATTGTTGAATATTCCGTTTAAATAGTGCACCTTTTTCGGAAATTCAGAGCAACTATTTCCGCTCTTAGGGTGCAATTACCTCTATAATAAAATCATGCACATGTAAATCATCTTCTTCTGTTGGCACATAAACAGCATGATAACCACCATATGCTAAACACTGTGCAATCATAAGTGCATCTCTAGCGTCTGTCTTAATACGAACCCCTTGCAGTGTTAGCATAGTAGTTGGAGCAAGAATTTCACATTTTATACCTGCACCAGTTAACTGGTTGTATAATGAATATCCAAGACAACCAGCCTCATATCCACACAGGATATCATATTCCTCATCCAAACCAAGTTTCAATTTCAAATCCTCAATAAAAAGAATTATGTTTTTGTAATCTGGTGTGACCTGAATGTTTGCAAATATGCGATCCTCTCCGCCAAGTATTGGCTCCATTGCACATAAAGTGTAGTTTGTACTATGGACATCCATTCCGATTCGTATTATTCTTTTCATATAAGTGGCCTCCTTTTGTATGCGGTAATCCCTGTTACTATTAATCTCACAATTAATAGTTTACAGGTAAATCCACGAAACTACAAATGTGAGGTCACTTCATATTATCTATAAAAACTACAAAAAGTTTTTAGATTTTTTATAGTATGGCACAAAGTCAAACTTTAGTTAAGGCGAGTGATTTGACGTTTACGTGTCAGATATAGTTTATGTTGAAGATAAAAATCATATGTTTTATGAGATCTCTGCAAGGAGGTCTGTTTGTGTTGCAAAAAGAAGAGAAAAACGAAAAAGTGTAGTTATGCGAACCATTTTTTAGTATAATCAAGGGGAAAGTTGCAGAATTGAAATGCTATAGGGTACTGGCTACGTTGGCGCGACTAAGTTCAATACGGAAAAATCGGTGTGCAGCTTTAAGAAAAGGGTGTATGAAAATCTACTTTTTTTAGTGCTGACGCCGATTGTTTCCGATACAATTTATCGAATTGATGATGTATAGAATTAATTAAAAAGGCTCATATATTAGTGCACTGGAAAAAGGAAGAGCACCGACTAGTGCTCTTCCAACTTAAATACATCTTCAACAAGCAGATTGAAATATGCTGCAATCCGAAGCATAAATTCAGCGGATGGCGCTCGTTCACCACGTTCCACTCTGCCAATAGTTTTTGTGCAGAATCCGGTGGCAGAGGCTATATCCTCTTGCAGAAGACCTCGTGATTCACGAATTTCTTTAAGGTTATTAATGACCGCCATAGCAAACACCTACTTTCTGATACTCTTTATGGTAACAAGGATACTTTACAAGCTGTCCGTAAAGAAGGACTTGTTTATTGTAAGTATTCTTTAATCTCATCTGGATGATTCTTTCCAACCACTTTTCCAAGAATATCAAAGCGGTCATTCTCACCTACAGGAATAGGAGGGTATTTCTTGTTGAGAGAAACAAGAAATACGCCATTCTTATCATCCTGCAATTTCTTAATATAAGCCTCTCCGTTAAGATAGAAGATACCAATTTCTCCGTTTTCAAGAATATCTTGTTTCAGAACCCATGCAATCTGACCATCTTCAAATTCCGGTTCCATACTGTCGCCACTGATTTTTACACCGTAGTTTGCAGTATCCGGGATAATATCCTTTGTAAGCCCGATTGTTTCTTTCGGTCCATCTACCAGAAAGTTACCGGTTCCAGCAGATACTGCATTATCATATACATCAATATATCTGCAAAATGGAATAATCCTTGCAGTCTCTTTCTCATATTTGCCACTGTCATGCAACAATCCAATGTAATCTAAAGCTTTTTCTTTTCCTTCGTCATTAAGGGAAGAGAGTGGATCTGCCGGATTTGCTCCAAAATATTCTTCATATATATTTGTGATATTTAATATTTTGCATACTGCAAGGAAGGTTGCCACACTGGGTTCAGTAGCATTAGTCTCCCATTTGGAGATTGCTTTTGCTGTAAGGTTAATTCCTTCCTGCTGTAGCAGTTCAGCTAACATTGGCTGGGATAACTTCAGTTTTTTTCTGTTAGAAGAAATGATATCACCTATATTTCTCATATTCTCGCCTCATTCCTATGATTATATTATGTATGGTTTTCTCTTACAGTATATATCAGATGATAGAATATTTCAAGTATAGAATCTCTAATAAAGAGATGAAAGGACATATGTGTCCGTTGACAATCTTCTTGCGAGAGAGTTATACTTGTACCTGCAAGAAGCAATACAACACATACAGACTGGAGGTGAATGTTGTGGGAGACAGAGTGATTTTACATAGTGATATTAACTCCTGTTATGCGAGTATTGAGCTGTTGCATCATCCGGAGCTTCGTGGAAAGCCTCTAGCAGTAGGTGGCGATCCGGAAGCAAGACACGGGATAGTATTAACTGCTGATTATGTAGCAAAGAAACATGGAGTAAAGACAGGAATGGCTCTGTGGCAGGCAAGACAGGTGTGTCCCGATATTACATTTGTTCCTCCGAGAATGGACTTGTATCTTCGTTTTTCAAAGATGGCTCACGAGATATACGGTGAGTATACAGATTTACAGGAGCCTTATGGAATTGATGAAAGCTGGCTTGATGTTACAGCAAGTGCTTCTATTAAAGGTGATGGTTACAAGATTGCGCATGAAATAAGTAATCGAATGAAATCAGAACTTGGCATAACAGTAAGTGTTGGTGTGTCATTTAATAAGATATTTGCAAAGCTCGGTTCTGATTATAAGAAACCAGATGCCATCACAACCATGTATAAGGACGAGTTTCAGACAAAAGCATGGAATCTTCCGGCTTCTGATTTATTATATGTGGGAAGAAGTACAGATAGTAAATTGCGGAAAATGGGCATTCGTACGATAGGTGATATAGCAAGGGCTGATGAAAAGTGGTTGAACAGTTATCTTGGTAAAATGGGAAGTATTTTGTGGGCATTTGCAAATGGCTATGATACTTCACCGGTTAGAAAAGAGAATACAATAGCTCCGGTTAAGTCAATTGGAAACAGTACAACCACTCCAAGAGACTTAGAGAATGACGATGATGTAAAAATTGTATTGTATGTTCTTGCAGAGAGCGTTGCAGCGAGACTTAGAGAGAATGGTTTTCGTTGCAGGACTGTAGAAATAAGTATTCGTGATAATGAGCTGTATTCATACACAAAACAGACAAAGGTTTCAAATGCTACGAATATTACAAAAGAGATTGCTGATGCCGGATTCAGGCTTTTTATGCAAAGCTATCACTGGCAGAAGCCTATCAGAAGTGTTGGTATTCGTGGAGCAGACCTTGTGAATGACAACTATTGGGAGCAGCTGGATTTATTCCATAATGCAGAGTTGAGAGACAAAATGATGAAGATGGATGCAGAGGTTGATGATATACGAAGACGATTTGGTTTCTACAGTATACAACGAGGACTGATGCTGGGTGATACGATTCTTTCAGCAGTAAATGCAAAGGAAGAGCATACAGTGCACCCTCATGGTTACTTTTAGGAACGGTACATTTGGTGTAATACACTGATGTATTCGCAATTTGCATTGGAGGTAGAAATAATGCAGGAAAAGAGTTTAACGGAAAGAACAATAACAGTTGTGGAGAAAGGAGTGGCAGAAGCGTGAATACGAATAAGGTATATGTAGATGTGACAGCTGTGTTTAGTAAAGAGGGACAGCTGAAGCCGGTCAGTGTTAAATGGCAGGATGGACACATTTATGAGATTCAGCGCATTACAGATATCAGGCGGGCTGCCAGTCTAAAAGCTGGTGGAGCAGGAATGAGATATACCTGTATTATAGATGGAAAAGAAAGTCATTTGTTCTATGAGGATAACAATATGTGGTTTGTAGAGGGAAGAGCCGGAGCCTGATTATGTACGATGGTATGTAATCAGTTGGCTTCGAGATCAGCATATGCAGGGGCATACATTGTATGTGACGGAACTCCCAGCAGGAAGACTTGCAAAGGTGATTTCCCTTTCCTTTTCAAGTACAAAATGGATAGTAGTTGATTTTGTATTGTAAAGGAGCAGACTGAGATGGATAAAAATGGAGTAATTGAATTTCGCTGCAAGAAATGCGGCAGACATTTTTGGGATTATTTAATCCAGAATGATGATAATTTAGTAGTTGTACAGGCTGTTTGCATGAAATGCGACAGATGTAAGAGGACTTTAGTATTGAAGAAATACACAGAGGGCTATTTGATAAGCCACAGTAAGAAAGGTGTATTTAAATTATAAAACTGAATTATGGCTCACCTGATAAGGGCGGCATATTTCATAAAAAGCTACACAGGGTGTAGTGAAGTATTGTCAAGCACCAGAGACGCAGGGAAAGTTGGGTAAGATTCTTACCTGATTTTCTTTGCGTCTTTTTTGCTTTTAGTGTTATGTAAGTCAAAGATACCGATATTACCGATTGTAAGAAATTTGTCGAGAGGTTGTCGAAAACCGTTGACAAGAACAGGTAAATAATGGTAAAATACAAAACTACAACTGAATATTGAAATGTCTAAAATCAAATGAATGAATATTAAACTTAGAGAAATGTAATGAAATTGATTGATAAGAATGAATATTTTAAGTGTATTGTAATTTAGTGATATTATGCCGAGATTGATTTAGAAAAGATGATTAGAGAGAAAAAGTGATTAGGCAAAAAAGATAAAATAGATTAATACATATTTGATTTAATTAGGAAAAAATTTAAAGACTTACATAACAAAATTAAAGAAACGATTGGAAAAGTAGAAATTTAGACTTGAAGAGAATTTTCTGTTTTGTTGTGGAGGTCTTTTTTTTGTTTGCCTCCGCAGAAAAAATAAGTACGAAGGAGGTGAAGCAGAACATGGGAACTCAGAATGAAGTCTTTGACGCAGAAGTCATGGGCGAGCAGTTGAAGAAGTTACGAAAAAAAGTGAAATTGAGTCAGGAAAAATTTGCAGAGCGAATGGGCATGAGCAAAGATACCATCTATAATTATGAAAAAGGCAAGACTGCCATTCCACATGATTTGATAAAGAGACTTTGTCAGGAGTTCAATGTTTCTGCTGATTATTTCTATTTTGAAACAGACAAGCCTCTGGTAGAGGATAACACGATAAGCATTACAGATGCATTTACAAAAGAGCTGGAACAGTGCACCGATTTAGAGAAACAGCAGCTTATGGAAATGCTGAAAATACTACGAATGAAACCAGTAGCCGTATAAAAATCGTAAAATCTTACGAAAAAATATCTGGTTTTCGGAAGGACGCTCCGTTTTTGGATGCGTCTTTTTTTTATACAATTTAACCATGGTTGATGACCAAAGCGAAATCAGGAGATACAACTTTCCGAAGGAAAGAGCGAATAAACACTGATGAAGCAGAATGGCAAAACCTGAATGATCTTTGAAAACTGAATAGGACACGGCGATTCCGTTAATTATTTCTCGCCTGACATTTGTCGGGTGGCGATGCCCCGTTTCGTGCGATGACTGACCTCACTTTTATGCTGATTATGAGAAACAGATATTATGTGTGCCTGTGAAGGTTAAGAGCAGAGGGCAGAGCCTACCGGATTAGCACCCGGAGATAATGAGTTTAATAACGCATTCGGATTTCAGCGAAAAGCATTTCCGAGGAGTGGCTACCGATGCAAGTCCTTGATGGGCATGGATACTACATGATGATTGCAGCTGGCATAGAATCGCTTTACCCCGACGGGGGATGAGTCAGAGAGACTTGAGAAGATATTGGAAGGTTTTGCTTTCCACATTATCTTCTCACACAAAGGGATTTAGCATTGTCAACCTGTGCCACATTTTACCGGACCAACAGACAGTGAATGAGAGTTAAGTCCCTTTATGTGAGGAGATAATATCGCGCGAATATCAAATCAAACATAGGAAGATATCAAAAAGGTTTCCCAACAGTTCTAAACAATATTTATTTAGTGAAGGAGATTATTACGATGAATAAAGCAGTAATTTATATCAGTGGAACAACAAATGAAACAGTGAACAACATGATTGTGGAAGTGCTTGAGAGATACTGTGAGAAGCATGAGTATGAGATTGTTGCCCTTCTTGGTGAAAATTCCCAGGCGGGTATGAGTATGCCGATGAAATATTCGTTTATCGGTATGGCAGAGGTTGAGGATATTGATGCAGTTGTAACACTTTCCAGTGCGATGGTTGGCACAGCGGATAAAGAGGTAATGGAGACCATCGAACTGCTTGCCCATTTTGGAATTACCGTCAAGACAGCAAAAGAAGATATGGATGAGTATTATGATGCACTTGACTGTGAGGAAAATTGTGGTTGTGAAGAATGTAACGTGGATGATTCCGAAATCATCAGAGAGTTAGACAGAATTTTCCGTTCCGGAATAATTTCACAGCAGGATTAAGGAGGCAGTTATGGAACAGACAGGAACAAATCAGTGCCTTGTATTTGTGGGCAGCATGGAAAACCATGTTGCCGACAGAATGGAAGCCTACGCAAAGCAGAATGACATGAAGGTTGTTGATACTGTTTTCAAGGATGACAGAGCCATAGATAAGCTCACTTACTATATAGAAAGAGAAGGAATCATCTGTATTCTTGTTAGAAGCATCTGTGATATTTCAACGGATAGAGAAACGGTAAAAAGCATTATGAAGCTGGCATCCGAGCACAATGTCAGTATCAATGAAGAGAACAGAGGCTTTGAACCTGCTACGCTTGTCTGGGACGGTGGCGCCGGGTGCTAGGCTGTATCATTTATCCATCAGAGACCACAGTGATCGATGAGAAAGGCAGTCGTGTGGTCTCTTGTCCTACAGAGGACGAAGCAAGGGAATATATCAGAGAACAGGAAGGAAGTGAATCTGATGGAAATTAAGAGAGGCGATATCTGGATGGTTGATTTCGGACCGCCGGAAGATGACGAGGATCATCTGCAGCACAGCATACGTCCTGTAGTGATTGTCAGCAATAACCGGGCGAATGAACACAGCATGGTACTTCATGCTGTTCCTCTGACCAGTAAGATAAAAAAGAAACGCTATATGCCGACTCATGTATTTATCAATGGTTTTCAGGCAGAAGGGCTGGACAGGCACAGCATAGCATTGTGTGAACAGTTATGCTGTGTAAGATATGGAGATTTGATGCGTCAGGTCGGAAAGGTAAGCACATTTCAGATGCTTAAGATTACACTGGGGATGCAGATACAGCTTGGAATGGTAGGAAAGTATAACGAATAAAGAATAGTGCCGGAGCATCTGCCCCGGCTTTACATAGCCACCTGTATGGGTGGCATTTATTATTTTGAAGATTGGAGGGACTTTATGACGGTAGAGGAATACAGAGCATTGCTTGATACAGATTTTATTAATGTGGATATTGAACAGTTAACAGATATCAGAAACATCAAAATTGATAAGAATCTTTCGCAGGAAAAGAGGCAGGCACAATTTTTGAAGCAGGTCGGAAATCCTTATCTGTTACGAAGAGGCAGCATGATTATTAAGGTCAGCTTTGCAAATAACGGACTTTCCATGGAACAGGCATTTGAGAATCTGTTATTAAATGTCTAAAAAAGAAAAGAAGTGGTGGAATCTTTAAGGGATATGTGCTATGATGGACTCGGTATAAAAAATCTAAATTAGTGCATATCACCTTATTGAAAAGTTATCTTCTAACTTAAACAACAATAGGAGGATGTGCATATGAGTCAAATAAGTCAGATCAAAAAGATCTATCATGCAGCCATCTATGTTCGTTTATCGAAAGAAGATGGCGCTGTTGCTTCGCATGAAAAAGCTGAGAGTAACAGTATCGCAAATCAGAAATCACTGATTAGGGAATTCCTTAAGAGTAAAAATGATATAGTGATTGAGCAGGAGTATGTCGATGCCACTGATATAATAGGACTAAAGCAAAACCCGACAAACGGGCGTCGCTTTAGTCCTATTTTTTTATGTATCGGGCATTTTTCGGAATGATTCGAGGAAATGCCACAAAAGGCAAAGGAGGAAAACTGAATATGGCAGGGACAAGGCGTTCGTTGATTTCAGCAAGTCAATGAACGCCTTTCGTCATTTCAGAGACCAGGAGGCATTTATGGCAGAAACGATTAAGGAAATCCCTTTGGATGAACTTCATCCATTTCCAAACCACCCCTTTGGTGTGAGGGATGATGATACGATGCAGCAGACAGTTGAAAGCGTTCGTGAATACGGCATACTCGTCCCCGGCATCGCAAGACCTCGTGAGGATGGCGGCTATGAAATTGTTGCCGGCCACAGACGAAAACACGCCTGCGAGCTTGCAGGGCTGAAAACTATGCCGGTAATCGTTCGGGACATAGACCCCAACACGGCAACCATCATTATGGTGGACAGCAACCTGCAGAGAGAAAATATTCTCCCAAGCGAGAAAGCCAAGGCGTATAAAATGAAGCTGGAAGCCATCAAAAGGCGGGCTGGCAGACCAAGCAGAAATTCTGTCCAAGTTGGACAGAATTACGATGGTAAGACTTCCAGAGAGCAGATTGCGGAAAACAGCCCCGATAGTGCAACGCAGATTCAGCGGTATATTCGTTTGACCGAGCTTGAACCGGAACTTCAAAAAATGGTCGATGAGGGGAAAATCGGTATGACCCCAGCAGTCGAGATTTCTTATCTGAAACCCGATGAGCAGAAGCTCCTGATCGAGACCATTGACAGCGAACAGGCAACGCCGTCTCTCTCTCAGGCACAACGAATGAAGCGGCTTTCCCAAGAGGGTAAGCTGAGCGATGATTCCATGCTCAATATTATGATGGAGCAGAAGAAACCCGAAAATTGGGACTTGAAGCTCCCTATGGATAGGATACGCAAATACTTCCCCCGTTCCTATACGCCGCAGAGGATGGAAGAAACCATCATCAAGCTGTTGGAGAACTGGATGAAAAAACGACAGCGAGACCAACAGCGATGAAATTGAATACCGGATATGAGCCGAACAGGAATTACAACATATATTCTTGTTCGGCTTTTTTCATGCCCGGACACAGGAGGCAGCATGGCAGTATGTAGAGTTGAGAAAAACAAAAATTATACCACCATGTCCAACTATCATCTGCGAGACCCGAATCTGTCCAATAAGGCACGAGGGCTTTTGTCCACAATGCTTTCGCTCCCCGATAATTGGGACTACACAACACGAGGTCTTGCGAAGATATGCAAGGACGGCGTTGACGGGATAACTGCACAGCTTAGAGAGCTGGAACAGTATGGCTATCTCATACGCAATCGGATACGGGACAGCGGTGGCAGAATCGTCGATATGGAGTATATCATTTACGAGCGACCACATACGGCATCACCAGATACGGAAAAGCCGGATATGGTAAAACCGGATATGGATTTACCACGTCTGGAAACTCCCGCACAAATAAATATAGATCAAAGAATTACGGATGAATCAAATACTGATTTATCAAATACTCATTCTATTCTTTCCGATGAAGCTCGTCCGTCTGTGCTTGCAGCACTTGAAGCGAAACGAAAAGAAGCGGAATACAGAGATATGGATATGTACAGAGAAATCATCAAGGAGAATATCGGGTATGACTATCTTCTCTCTGACCTGCCGTATGACCATGATCGTTTAGAGGAAATCTTGGAGCTTCTTGTGGAAACTGTCTGCTCCACAAAGAAATATATCCGTGTTGCCGGTGCGGACTATCCTGCAGAGGTCGTTCGTTCAAGGCTTCTAAAACTGGATATGGAGCATATCAGATTCGTGTTCGACTGTCTTAACGAGAATACGACCAAGATACGCAATATCAAACAATACCTGTTGACCACGCTGTACAATGCCCCTGCCACCATCGGCAATTATTATTCGGCGTTAGTCCAGCATGATTTATACGGCAGCTCTCGTGATTAACCACAGGAGTATTTTTTATGCCGGGAAAGGAGGATTTATTTGAAAATCTTTATCATCCATAGGGTAAGACCACCTTAGTATCCCCCGCCTACTCAACCGCCTGCACTCCAATTTTAAGGGAAGGAGGTATGTCTATTGCAGGAAGAAGTTGAACAGAGAACCTTAACATTGGCGATAAATACGACCAAAATGACAGCCAATGTGCTAAAGTCGGCAATCTCAAAGTATCTTGCTTACCGCAAAGAAAAAAGCCGTGAGGGTCCTGTAAAGCCTTGTGGGAAGCAAAGCGTGAAGCAGCTCGTAGGGCAGGATCAGGGCGTTGCCAATATTGAGATTACTGATAAGAATATCAAGGACTTTGAGCGAATTGCGAGGAAATATGGCGTGGACTTCGCTCTGAAAAAGGATAAGACCGGTGATATTCCAAAATACCTTGTTTTTTTCAAAGCTCGTGATGCCGACGCTTTGACGGCGGCATTCAAGGAGTACACGGCAAAAAGCGACCGCAAAAAGGAACGCCCGTCCGTACTCAAAAAGCTCCGCAGGTTCAAGGAAGTCGCAGCGGACATCGACACGCCGAAGGTTCGCAAAAAGGAGCTGGACGCACGATGAAACAGGTAAATTATAAAAAGCTCATTCTGCCCAATATCCCGTATGTGTTCATAGGGCTTATCGCCACAAAGCTCGGACAGGCGGTTCGCCTTGCACCGGGCGTTGATTTTTCCTCCAAGGCTCTGCACATCCAGGACGGTATTTCGATGGCGTTTGAGAGCATCCTGCCGAGCCTTTATCCGATTGATCTGCTTGTTGGTATTGCCGCCGCAGTCATTATCCGTCTTATGGTGTATTTCAAAGGCAAAAATGCCAAGAAGTTCAGAAAAAATCTGGAGTATGGTTCAGCCCGCTGGGGCACCCGTGAGGATATTGCTCCTTTTATGGACCCTGTGTTTGAGAATAATATCATTCTCACGCAGACGGAGAGCCTTATGATGTCGAACAGACCCAAGGAACCGAAGAACGCAAGAAATAAGAATGTCCTTGTTATTGGCGGTTCGGGTTCCGGTAAAACAAGGTTCTTTTTGAAACCCAATCTCATGCAATTACACAGCTCATACGTTGTCACTGACCCGAAAGGCAGCGTGGTCTGCGAGGTTGGCAAGCTACTTGAGCGTAATAACTACAAAATCAAGATTTTCAACACCATCAACTTCAAAAAGTCGATGCACTACAATCCTTTCGCTTACATCCACAGTGAAAAGGATATTCTGAAGTTGGTAACGACCCTCATCACCAATACGAAGGGAGACGGAAAATCCGGTGATGAGTTCTGGACGAAGGCGGAAACGCTTCTGTATTGTGCCCTCATTGGATATATCCACTATGAAGCTCCACCGGAAGAACAGAACTTTACGACTCTGCTTGAGTTCATCAATGCTATGGAAGTCCGAGAGGATGATGAGGAATACAAAAATCCCGTTGACCGTATATTTGAGGAACTGGAAGCGGAAAAGCCCAATCACTTCGCCGTCCGGCAGTATAAGAAATATTCTCTGGCGGCGGGTAAAACTGCTAAGTCGATTTTGGTGAGCTGCGGTGCAAGGCTTGCCCCTTTCGATATTGCAGAGCTTCGTGAAATCACGATGTATGACGAGCTTGAACTTGATACCCTTGGAGATAAAATTTTCATCAATCCGAAGAATAAAAAGGACAAGCGGTATTACAAGACAGCTCTGTTTCTCATTATGAGTGATACCGATTCAACCTTTAACTTCCTAATCTCCATGATTTATACGCAGCTTTTCAACCTGCTTTGTGAAAAAGCCGATGATGTGTACGGCGGCAGATTGCCGGTCCATGTACGCTGTCTTATCGACGAGGCGGCAAACATCGGTCAGATTCCCAATCTTGAAAAGCTCGTGGCAACCATCCGAAGCCGTGAAATTTCCGCCTGCCTTGTCCTGCAGGCACAATCACAGTTAAAGGCTTTGTATAAGGACAATGCCGACACGATCATCGGTAACATGGACAGCCGTATTTTCCTTGGTGGTTTCGAACCGACCACGCTGAAAGAACTGAATCAGTCTCTCGGCAAGGAAACCATCGACACATTCAATACCGGCGAGAGCCGTGGCAGAGAGGTTTCTCATTCCCTCAATTATCAGAAACTCGGTAAAGACCTTGCGACGATAGATGAACTTGCCGTACTCGACGGCGGCAAATGTATTCTGCAGCTCCGTGGTGTGCGACCGTTTATGTCGAATAAATATGATATAACCAGGCACCCCAACTACAAATATCTGTCCGACGCAAACCCGAAGAATAACTTTGATATTGCGAAGTACCTTTCCACGCAGCTCAAAACAAAGCCGGATGATGTCTACCAGGTTTACGAGGTGGACGCATCCGATGTGTCAGCAACCGCTTAACGGCGGTTTTTATTATAGATAAGACATCCAAGACAGAACGACCACTTTCAAAAATCAAACAAAATCAAATTTTTGAAAGGAGAGCTGAACGGTAAGTCCTGTGGTCTGTGCGTATGCACGCTTTGCGTTCAGCGACGTTTAATCTATGGAATTTTTTAACTCTGCTGTTGGTGTTCTTCAGACTCTTGTTGTTGCTCTTGGTGCCGGTCTTGGTATCTGGGGTGTTATCAATCTTTTGGAGGGATATGGTAACGACAATCCGGGTGCGAAAAGCCAGGGCATGAAGCAGCTCATGGCGGGCGGTGGCGTTGCCCTCATCGGTATGACCCTTGTACCGCTTCTCACCGGTCTTTTCGGTTAATCCCGACAGGCATTGCAAGCAAAAACTGACATTCATGGCTCCCGCCCAAACTTAAGGGCGGGAGCCGGAAAGGAGGGATTTACCGCCTATGGGCATGATTCTTGATTCGATTGCTGAATGGCTGAAAGAGATATTAGTTGGCGGCATCGTCAGTAATCTCTCCGGTATGTTCGACAGCGTGAACAGCCAGGTCGGTGATATTGCAGTACAGGTCGGTGCAACTCCGCAGGCATGGAACAGCACAATTTATAACATGATACGCTCCCTCTCGGATAACGTCATGATCCCGATTGCCGGCGTAATCCTTGCGTTCGTGATGACGCTGGAACTCATCCAGATGGTCTCAGACAAAAACAATATGCACGGCGATGTGGATACCTGGATGTTCTTCAAGTGGATTTTCAAGACGGCGTGTGCCGTCATTATTGTAACAAACACATGGAACATCGTAATGGGCGTTTTCGATGTGGGTCAGAGCGTTGTCAATAGTGCTGCAGGCGTTATTTCAAACGATACTTCCATTGACATCAATTCAGTCGTGACGGATTTGGAAGCAAGGCTTATGGAAATGGACATCGGACCTCTCTTTGGTCTGTGGTTTCAGAGCTTGTTCGTCGGAATCTGCACATGGGCACTCACAATCTGCATTTTTATCATCACCTATGGTCGTATGATTGAAATTTATCTCGTTACCTCGGTCGCTCCGGTACCGATGGCAACGATGGTCAGCAAGGAAAGCGGCAACATGGGACAAAACTATCTGCGTTCCCTATTCGCATTGGCGTTCCAGGCATTTCTTATTATCGTCTGCGTGGCGATTTATGCGGCTCTTGTCCAGAACATTGCCGTTGATACAGATATTAGTGCTGCTATCTGGACTTGTATGGGTTACACGGTTCTTCTGTGTTTCACCCTGTTCAAAACGAGTTCAATGGCAAAATCCATCTTCTCGGCACACTAAAGACGGAGGTGATCTTCTATGGCTTATGTGTCTGTACCCAAAGACTTAAACGCAGTTAAAACAAAGGTACTTTTCAATTTGACGAAGCGGCAGCTCATTTGCTTCGGTTCCGGTGCGGCTGTAGCAGTCCCTCTGTTTTTCCTGTGTAAAAGCGTTATGAACACAAGCGTGGCATCCGTCGTAATGATACTTGTGCTGTTGCCGTTCATGCTTTTGGCTATGTACGAAAAGAACGGACAGCCCCTTGAAAAGATTGTCCGAAACATCGTACAGGTCTGCTTCCTTCGCCCGAAACAGAGACCGTATCGAACCAACAACTTCTATTCGGTCTTGGAGCGACAGGAAAATCTCGACAAGGAGGTATATCATATTGTCCGAAAAACGAAAGCTCACAAGGGCGGAAAAGAAGCAAATCGAAGCCGCCATCGCAAGAGCGAAAAATCAAGATAACAAAAAGAAGTCGGCACAGGACAGCATCCCGTTCGAGCGAATGTATCAGGACGGCGTATGCCGTGTGAAACCCGGTTACTTCACGAAAACCATCCAATTCCAGGATATTAACTATCAGCTCAATCAGAACGAGGATAAAACGGCTATCTTCGAGGGCTGGTGTGATTTTCTGAACTACTTTGACAGCTCTGTAAAATTTCAGCTGTCCTTTATGAATATGGCAGCGAATAAGGACACCTACGGACAGAACATCGTAATTGCCCCGCAAGGAGACGATTTCGATAATATCCGTACCGAGTACACGAATATGCTCCGCAGCCAGCTTGCCCGTGGTAACAACGGTCTTATCAAGACCAAGTATCTGACATTCGGCATTGAAGCAGCCAACATCAAAGCGGCAAAGCCGAGGCTTGACCGTATCGAGACGGATTTGCTCAACAATTTCAAACGGCTCGGTGTGTCGGCAGAATCCCTGAACGGGAAACAGCGTCTGGCTCTGATGCACAGTATGTTCCACATCGACGAGCATACCGATTTCAACTTTGAGTGGGACTGGCTTGCTCCAAGCGGTCTTTCCGTCAAAGATTTTATCGCCCCAAGCTCTTTTGAGTTTAGAAACGGCAGGGAGTTCGGCGTGGGGAAAAAGCTCGGTGCCGTATCCTTCCTGCAGATTCTGGCACCTGAACTCAATGACCGTATGCTTGCCGATTTTCTCGACATGGAATCCAGTCTGATTGTCACGATGCACGTTCAGTCCGTTGACCAGGTAAAGGCGATCAAAACTGTCAAACGCAAAATCACCGATTTGCAGAAGATGACCATTGAGGAACAGAAAAAGGCGGTAAGAAGCGGATATGATATGGACATCATTCCGTCCGACCTTGCGACCTACGGAAATGAGGCAAAGAAAATCCTGCAGGATCTGCAGAGCCGAAATGAGCGTATGTTCCTTATGACCTTCCTCGTGCTCAATACTGCAAACAGCAAACAGCAGCTCGGCAACAATGTGTTCCAGGCGTCCAGCATTGCACAAAAGTATAACTGCCAGCTCACAAGGCTTGACTTTCAGCAGGAAGAAGGATTGATGAGCAGTTTGCCTTTGGGTCTCAATCAGATTGAAATTCAGCGGGGCCTGACCACATCAAGCGTCGCTATTTTTGTGCCATTTACGACCCAGGAACTGTTCCAAAACGGCAAAGAAGCTCTCTACTGCGGTATCAATGCTCTTTCCAATAACCTTATCATGGTGGACAGGAAGCTCTTAAAGAACCCCAACGGGTTGATACTCGGAACGCCGGGTTCTGGCAAAAGTTTCTCGGCTAAAAGGGAAATTGCCAACGTGTTCCTTGTTACCGATGATGACATCATCATCTGCGACCCCGAAGCGGAGTACGGTCCTCTTGTGGAACGTCTTCACGGGCAGGTCATTCGCATTTCTCCAACCTCGACGCACTATATCAACCCGATGGATCTGAATCTCAATTACAGCGATGAGGAAAATCCGCTGTCGCTGAAATCCGACTTCATCCTGTCCCTCTGCGAGCTGATCGTCGGCGGCAAAGAGGGTTTGCAGCCTGTTGAGAAAACGGTCATTGACCGTTGTGTGCGTTTGGTATATCGGGATTATCTGGCTGACCCCAAGCCCGAAAATATGCCGATCCTTGAAGACCTGTACAATGCGTTGCTGAAGCAGGAGGAAAAGGAAGCACAGTATATCGCAACGGCTCTTGAAATTTATGTTACCGGTTCGCTCAATGTGTTCAACCATCGTACCAATGTGGATATTCAAAGCCGTATCGTGTCCTATGATATTAAAGAGCTGGGCAAACAGCTCAAGAAAATCGGGATGCTGATCGTACAGGATCAGGTATGGAACCGTGTAACCATCAACCGGGAGGCACGAAAGTCCACCCGGTACTATATCGACGAGATGCACCTGCTTTTGAAGGAGGAGCAGACGGCGGCGTACTCGGTAGAAATCTGGAAGCGTTTTAGAAAATGGGGCGGGATTCCGACCGGTATCACGCAGAACGTCAAGGATCTGCTTTCTTCTCGTGAGGTCGAAAATATCTTTGAGAACTCCGACTATATCTATATGCTCAACCAGGCATCCGGCGACCGTCAGATTCTCGCAAAGCAGCTTAACATCTCTCCCCATCAGCTCTCGTATGTAACCCACAGCGGCGAAGGCGAAGGGCTGCTTTTTTATGGCTCTGTTATCCTGCCTTTCGTGGACAGGTTCCCGAAGGACACCGAGCTGTATGGAATCATGACCACAAAATTATCCGACAAACCTGCAACTGCTTAAGAATGGAGGAACCGTATATGGACAACAACCTGTATCTGATTCACGAGGAGGACTACATCAAGCACATCGACGAAAAGGTGCTGCTTTACTCCTTTGTGAAACAGCTCACTCACCACATCGCAAAGCTGAAACCCACCTGCGAAAACGAAAATCTCATCAAAATGGCGAAGTATTACGAGACTTCCGCCGAGAACCTGTTTAGCTTCTGGGGCATCCCAAAGTCGTATCTTGTCTATGACAACAAGGAAGACCTTACCGAGCTGATGGAAAATGAGCTTATCGAACCGGAGGAAGCAGGCTTCTATCCCTGCGGGGATGACTGCTCCTGTAACTGTGCGTACTGCTGTGAATCCGAGGACGATGAAACCGGCGAGGAGGACGAGTTTGCCGAAATGATGGAGGCTCTATCCGCTTTCATCCACAGTATTTTCGGGGACAATGTATCGGTTCACATCGTTCTGGAGTAACCCATGCTTATCAATTTGCGGGAGGTGATTCCTTATGAGTAAGCGTTCGCCACGGCTGCAGTTTACCGATGAGGAACGAGCTGCCCCGGAACTGAAAAAGATCATTCAAAAAGCGGATAAAAAGGCGGACAAGCTGGAGAAAGCTGAGGCAAACATCCCAAAGAAAACCGTCAGGAGAAAAGAACGTGTCGTAGACGCCGATGGCAAGGTAACGACACGCCTGTATTTTGAGGAAGTGGATAAAAAGAAACCACCTTCAAAGCTTTCCCATGCTGTTGCGGCGGCTCCCGTCAATTCTGTCCTGGAGACAGCCCATCGGGAAATTCGGCAGTCTGAGGAAGATAATGTCGGCGTAGAAAGTGCTCACAAGATAGAGGAATTTGCCGAGGGCGGTGTGCGGATAGCGGATTCCGCACATCGTTCTCACAAGCTCAAACCCTATCGTGATGCAGCCCGTGCAGAAACGGCGGCGGATAAAGCCAATCTCCGTGCTCTGAATAAGCAGGCACAGCGGCAGAATCCGCAGTTCTCCAGCAACCCCTATTCCCGATGGCAGCAGAAGCGAGCCATTAAAAAGGAGTATATGGCGGCGAAAGCCGGTAAGACCGGCACGGGCACCGCAAAGGCAACGCAGAAAACCGCCAAATCCGCAAAGAAAGCCGCCGAAAACACAAAGAAGTCGGCTGGATTTTTGAAACGGCATTGGAAAGGTGCCCTGATCGTTCTCGCCCTTCTTCTTATCGTATCGTTTTTGCTGAGCGTTGTATCTTCCTGCTCTGTGATGATGCAGAGTGGTGTTTCCGCTATCGGAGCTTCCACTTATCCCGCAGAAGATGCAGATATGCTTGCGGCAGAAGCACAGTATTGTGCCCTGGAAGCGGAGCTGCAGGAGTACCTTGACACCTATGAAAGCACCCACGACTATGATGAGTACCATTTTGACCTGGATGATATTGAACATGATCCCTATGTCCTGATTTCAGCAATAACGGCTCTCCACGGCGGAGAATGGACGATTGATGAGGTCGGCGGCACAATTCAGATGCTGTTCAACAAACAGTATATCCTAACCGAAACTGTGAAGGTGGAAACACGCTACCGGACGGAGACCGACACCTGGACGGATGAGAACGGCAATACCCATACAGATACCTATGAAGTGCCTTATGATTACTATATCTGTACGGTAGAGCTTGAAAATTTCAACCTTTCTCATGTGCCTGTGTATATTATGAGTGAAGAACAGCTCTCTATGTATGCGACCTACATGAGTACGCTCGGCAACCGTCCTGACCTGTTCCCCGATTCTTCTTATGTGGATTCCTATATCAACACCGAATATGAGGATTACGAAGTTTCGGAGGAGGCTCTTTCTGACCCACAGTTTGCCGCCATGCTGGAGGAAGCCGAAAAATATCTCGGATACCCTTATGTCTGGGGCGGTTCCAGTCCGGGCACGTCCTTTGACTGCTCCGGTTTTGTTTCGTGGGTCGTGAATCACTGCGGCGTTGGCTGGAATATCGGCAGACTCGGTGCCGACAGCCTTCGCCACATCTGCTCTAATGTATCACCGGCTGATGCCAGACCCGGCGACCTAATCTTCTTTGAGGGCACCTATGATACAACGGGAGCGTCCCATGTCGGCATTTACCTTGGCGACAATACCATGATTCATTGCGGCGACCCCATTCAGTATGCCAACATCACATCGAGCTATTGGCAACAGCACTTCCTATCGTTCGGTCGTCTGCCACAGCCGTAAAGGAGGATTTATGAACCCTAAAGTTGTCAAGCTCCGTGAGGAGCGTGAGAAGAATGTGGCGAAGATCGCTTCGCTGCAGGCAAGAAATAAAAAGATTGATGCGGATATTATCTCCATCGAGAATACGGACATCATCGGCATGGTTCGTGAAGTCGGATTGACTCCCGATATGCTTTTTGAGCTTATCAAGGCGAGCAAAAAGAACCCTATGCCTGTGCCTCATACCGCAATCAAAGAAACGGAGGGAAACAATCGTGAGGAATAAATTGAAAAAAATCTCCTGTCTGATGCTCGCTGTGCTTTGCATGGCGGGCTTTTCTGTTACCGCCTATGCTTCGGGCGGCGAGCAGCCAACAGCACCGCCCGATGATGAAATAGCTGTCGAAACACTCGTTTCGGATGAAACCAGAGAAAGCGTGGAAATCCCATTTCATTATACCACCGATGAGGATGGGAACCTTGTCATCACCATTGACGGCATAAGCGAGACGGTAAAAATCACGGCTACCGGAACGGTCGTAACAGGCGGCAGCCGCTTGAACCTGCGTACAGGTGCAGGGTTGGATTATGAGATCATCGACCAGCTCCGCCCCGGCGAGAAAGTAACGGTTATCGGCTCTGAGGGTGATTGGTACGAAGTCATTGTGCCCGAAAAGAAAGGCTATGTTCACAGCGACTATCTGGAAGTGATTGAAAGCAGCGGACAGAGCATTGAAATCGACGCTGCCATGCTGACGAAGCTCATGGAAATGCTTGGGTTGGAGCAGTCCGATGAAGAAGTAAGCGAGGATGGGAAATCTTCCCTTACCCTTACTCCAGACGGTAATCTTACCTTGATTGACGATTTTCTGCAGGTGGAAGCCCCTGCCACCCAGGACAGCGAGCAGTTGGAAAAGCAGTTCATCACGCTCCAGTCGAAAAACGGCAATACCTTTTATCTTGTGATTGACCGCAACGGTAAAACAGAAAATGTGTACTTTATGAACCTTGTGGACGAAGCCGATCTGATGGCTCTTATGGAGGACGGAAGCGGCGGGACTTCGGCTCCGACCTGCTCTTGTACCGACAAATGCGTAGTCGGGGCAATCAATACGAACTGCGAAATCTGCGGCACCAATATGAGCGAGTGTACCGGAAAGGAAGCTGATCCCGAACCCGAACCGACTGAACCGGCAGAGGAACCCGATGAGGAAAAGAAATCCGCTAATTTCCTGCCGCTTATCATTCTTTTGCTTGCCGGTGCAGCCGGCGGAGCCGTTTATTGGTTCAAGTTCCGAAAGCCTAAAACAAAGACCTCCGGTGACAGCGACCTGGATGATTATGATTTTGGCGAGGACGGCGAGGAGGATGACGAGGAAACTGAGCTTGATGACGCCGACGTAATGGCAGAGGCAGAAAGCGAGAATGAGGATGCGTAATGAGATTTTTTGATAGCTGTGCCGAGCGTGTGACGCTGGCGGATGTCTCAGAGGACATCGCCAGCGACCTTGCTTTTGAGAAGTATCTGAAAAGGCTCCATGATGAGCGTGAACGGGCGAAAGCATATGCCGCCAGAAAAGATAAGGAGAAAAACGACCATGAAAAGACTTGTAATTGCTGAGAAGCCCTCTGTCGGAATGTCTATTGCCTCCGTTCTCGGTGTAAGAGAACGTAAGGATGGCTACATTGAGGGACGGGAGTATGTCGTATCCTGGGGATTCGGTCATTTGGCAGAACTTGCCAACGCCGACACCTATGATGAAAAGTACGCCAAGTGGCGATATGACGACCTTCCTATCGTTCCCGCCAACTGGAAGTATAAGATTCCAAGGGATAAGTACAGCCAGTTTGAAACGCTGAAAAAGCTGATGCACCGAGAGGATGTATCCGATGTGATCAACGCCTGCGACGCAGGACGTGAGGGCGAGCTTATTTTCCGTAACATCTACCAGATGACCGGATGTAAAAAGCCTATCTACCGACTTTGGATTTCCTCTATGGAAGATAACGCCATTGAGCAGGGATTCCGTGAGCTGAAGGACGGCAAGGAGTACGATAATCTCTTTGCCGCTGCCCGCTGCCGTGAGTGGGCGGACTGGCTTGTGGGCATCAATGCAACCCGCTTGTTCTCCGTCCTGTACCACCGTACCCTTAATGTAGGGCGTGTGGTATCTCCGACTTTGGCTCTGCTTGTCCAGAGGGAAGCCGAAATTGGAGCGTTCAAGCCGGAACCTTTTTATACGGCTGAACTGGACTTCGGTTCGTTTACCGCAGTCAGCGAGAAGTTTAAGAAAAAGGCAGATGCGGAGGCAGCTGTTTTAGGATGCGGTAAGCCTGTCTTGGTAAAATCTGTTACCAGCAAGGAGAAAACCGAAAAAGCTCCCGCACTCTACGATTTGACAACCCTCCAGAGGGATGCAAACCGTCTGCTCGGCTATACGGCACAACAGACTTTGGATTATGTACAAAGCCTCTATGAGAAGAAGCTCTGCACCTATCCCCGTACAGACAGCCGGTATCTTACCGACGATATGACTGACAGCGTAAAAGCGATTGTTGCCTGCTCGGTTGGCATTTGTGAGGAACCTTATCCGTCCGCAGTTCTGTCCCGGCAGATCTGCAACAGCAAGAAGGTCTCCGACCATCACGCAATCATCCCTACTCTGGTTGCCGGCGAGACGGACATCACCGCCCTGCCTGCAGGCGAGCGTGAGATTATGAAACTGATTGCAAAACAGGTGCTCCGTGCCGTTTGTGACAGTTTCCGCTTCCACGAGACGGTTGCTGTGTTCTCCTGTGGCGGTTATCCCTTTACTGCAAAGGGCAAGGTCGTGGAAAATCTCGGCTGGAAAATGTATTCCGAAAAGGAGCAGGCAGATAAGGTGCTGCCCGAACTGAAAGACGGCGATGAACTGAAAGCATCAAGTTTTGCGGTCAAGGAAGGAATGACCAAACCGCCTGTTCACTTTACCGAGGATTCCCTGCTCTCTGCGATGGAGGTGGCAGGTGCAAAGGAAATGCCGGAGGATGCGGAGCGTAAAGGTCTGGGGACTCCTGCGACCCGTGCCGGTATCATTGAAAAACTGATTGCAACGGGCTTTGTAGAGCGTAAGAAAGCCAGAAAATCCGTCAATCTTGTTCCGGCAAACACGGGTGTTTCTCTGATTACCGTTCTGCCCGAACAGCTTCAATCTCCTCTGCTTACAGCCGAGTGGGAACACAAGCTGAAAATGGTGGAGCACGGTGAACTGGATGCAAATGCGTTCATGGCTGAAATCAGCCTTATGGTGAGTGAGCTTGTCAGGACCTACTCGGTCATCAAAGGTGCGGAGATTCTGTTCCCATCCGGTCGTGATGTGGTCGGGAAATGTCCACGCTGCGGCAGCGATGTTACCGAGAGTAAAAAGGGCTTCTTCTGCGAGTGCAACGACTGCCGCTTTGGACTGTGGCGTGATAATAAGTTCCTTACCGGAAAGAAAATTACGCTGAGCAAGAAAATGGCGGCAACTTTGCTGAAAAACGGTCACATTCCTGTTAAAGGTATCTTCTCTGAGAAAACCGGAAAGTCTTACGATGCAACCCTCGTAATGACCGATGATGGAACCAAGACTCTGTATAGCTTGGATTTCGGCAAGGGATAACAACAACGCCGACCTATGGGTGCAATTGTTCCTGTAGGTCGGCTCTCTTTTTTGAAGATACGGAGGGTACCCTATGATAATCATTATCCACATGGCTGTACTGTTCATCGGCAAGATGCTTGACAATATGCTCAGTACCGCAAAAACGATTCTAATTCAGCGAAACAGATGTGTGCTTGCGAGCATTGCCCTCGCTCTGTCAAACTACATCTATTTCATCATCACCAAGAACATCGTAACCGATGAAAGTGACCTTTCTATCATTGTAGTTTCTGTTGCCAGCGCTGTCGGCTGTCTCACGGCTATGGCGATAAGCAATCGTCTGTCCAAGGAACGAACCTTTGTCAATGTCATTATGTCCGATGATATTGATGCAATGAAGCAGTTTCGAGACTTTCTTGCTGAGCACCATATTACCAACGTGGCAACAGATTCCTACACTATGGATTGGAACACCAGGACGATTACGATAACCGCATACGCCGAGACCAAACAGGAAAGTATGCTTATCAATCGGTATATCGCAAATAGCCCATTGAAGTTCAAAAGGGTTATTCAAAAAAGCTGACACGGAAAGGAGTAGTTTATGGCTGAAAACACAAAACAGTCCAACAAAGAAAGGCTCAAAGATATTACTGACAGCATAGAACGAGGGATTGAAGAACTCTTTCAGTCGGATAAATATGCTGAATATCTCCGCACGATGAGCCGTTTCCACAAATACAGCGTGAACAATACCATGCTCATCTATATGCAGAAGCCAGACGCCACTTTGGTGGCAGGCTTCAATAAGTGGAGAGATCAGTTTGGACGCAACGTAATGAAGGGCGAAAAAGGCATTAAGATTATTGCTCTCACGCCCTTCAAGAAGAAAATCGAACAGGAAAAGCGTGACCCCGACACGAACCTGCCCATGCTCGATGCAGACGGCAAGGTTATCGTTGAGGAAAAGGAAATCAAAATCCCCATGTATAAACCCGTAACGGTGTTTGATGTGTCCCAGACCGACGGAAAGCCTCTGCCGCAGCTCGCTTCCGACCTGTCGGGCAATGTACAGAATTATGAGGTCTTTATGGAAGCCCTGCGGCGTTCCGCCCCTGTTCCCATTGAGATCATTCCTATCCGTGACGGTTCAGACGGATATTTTTCTCTGGACAATCAGAAAATCGCTATCCGTGAGGGAATGAGCGAAGTACAGACGGTTTCTGCCGTTGTTCACGAGATTGCCCATTCCAAGCTCCACAATCAGAAGAAAATCGAGGAACCGAAAGAAGCAGTAAAATATCAAGAGGTCGAAATCTTCGATGTGCCGGCTTTGTTCTCCAATGGACGTGTTACCTCTGCTGATCTTCCCGAAGGAATGTACTGCTATGACTTGCGTGGTTCTGACGACGATCCGGGTATGCCTGTGGCAGTTGAAAACCATGTCGTGGTAAATCATGCCGGTTCGCTTATTACAGTCAAGCCCCTTGAATTACCGGAGAATGGTCGGCTCATGCTGACCGAGGACGAGGGATTGAATTTTGTCGGCGGCGAGATTTCCGCTTACCGCTTCTTCAACGAACAGCAAAAAGACCGCAATACCGAGGAAGTTGAGGCGGAAAGCATTTCCTTTGCTGTATGTGCCTACTATGGCATCGCAACGGGCGAAAACAGCTTCGGATATATCGCAGCATGGTCTAAGGATAAGGAGCTGAAAGAGCTTCGTGCAAGCCTTGAAACCATCAACAAGACTTCTTCGGAACTGATTTCCGATATAGACAGGAACTATGCGGAGATTATGAAAGAACGTGAGGCGGAAATTGCCGTTGATCCCGAAGTGGCAGCAACAGAGACCATGCACGAGGAAGTCAGCGAGCAGTCTGCGGAAGAAGCCCTTTATCTTGTGGACGATACCATGTATCTCCATGTACAGCCTACCGATGGCGGCTGGGACTACTCATTTTATGATAAAGAAAGCAAAAGGCTTTTGGACGGCGGTGTGATTGAAACGGCTGCTATCGAAGAATCTCCTGTCAGCTCTATTGAGGGAGCAGTTCGTACCGAGGTGTTTGCCCTGCATGGGATGACCCCCACAAAAGTAACCTTTGAGGATGTTGCTCTTGTGGATGAGCTGCAGGCGGCACAGCTTTCGGATATAAAAGTGGTTGAGACCGCCTCCCCTGCGACCGAAACGGCAGACCCTCTTGACGCTATCTCCCGTGATGTGCAGGAAGAAGACCCGGTGCAGGCTCCCGGCAACGGATATATGCCGGACCCGTCCATGTCTATTGATGCGATGAACGCCTATGGCTATACGGATTCGGATATGCTTCCTCTTTCCAAGGAAAGAGCCTTGGAACTGTTTGAGCGAGATGTTCCCATCTATATGCTCTACGACGGGAACACCGAAGCAATGGCGTTTGAAGCCGAGGATATTGTACTGTTTTCCGGCTGCTTTGGCATTACCCGTGAGGATTGGGATGCCATCAAAGACCAAATCCCACCGATGGATATGGAAATGGTTCGACAGAAGCGTGAGCAGGCGTTCCAGGAAAGCCCCGGCGATGCCTATGCCATCTATCAGTTAAAGTATGATGACACAACAGTGGATTTACGCTTCATGAACTCCGAGTGGCTGCAGAAACAGGGGCTTGATCCGCAGTATGAAAACTATGAGCTGGTTTATACCGGAGCATTGACCCAAGATGGAAGCCAGATTGAAAAGCTGGAGGACTTGTACCGTATTTTTAATGTCGAGCATCCGCAGGACTTCACAGGACACAGCCTCTCCATCAGCGACATCGTGGCGTTAAAGCAGGCGGGCGTGGTATCCTATCATTATGTAGACAGCGTTGGCTATAAGGAGCTGGTTCACTTTCGCAATACCGACAACCATCTGAAAAATGCAGAAATGCAGTTGGAAGATGATTACGGCATGATAGATGGCGTCATCAACAATGGTCCGAAAGAACCGGTAAAGCCTGCTCTCCAAAAGGAAGAAGCCAAAGCCAAGAAACCCTCTGTCCTCGCAAAACTCCGTAAATACCAGGAGGAGGACAGAAAGGCAGCGACACAGCACAGAAGTGCGGAAAGGGATTTATGATGAATTTTAATCACGATGAAATCAATCTCATGTGTATTTATGATACCGGAAGCAGAACAGGGCTGATGAATGCTCTCTCTGAGATGCGGAAGGAACTGAACAAAGAGGAAGCAGAGCTTTGCGAACTGACGGACTCCACTCTGAATAAACTCTCTGTTATGTCCGATGAGGACTATGAAAAGCTGGAGCTGTATCCCGATTTTGATGATGTAACAGATTGATTTTGCAATCGCCGGATTTGCTTTCAGCCAACAGTCGTAGTTATTTTACGCCAATCGTCGGAAAAATATTTAGCCAATCGTCGGAAAACTGTTGTAAAATCCATCGTTATGGGATATAATACAGGTAACGTGAAAGGAAACGAGGTGTTCCGAATGAAAAGATACAGAAAAAGAATTGCCGACGATATTCTGATACGGAAGTTGGAAGGCAAAGGTGCGGTGTTGATTGAAGGTCCAAAATGGTGTGGAAAAACAACAACTGCCGAGCAGCTTGCTGCCAGTATTTTGTATATGGATGACCCGGAAAAAAAAGAACAGAACATTGCTATGTCTGAGCTGAATCCCAAACGATTGTTAAAAGGGGCTACACCGAGGCTTATCGACGAATGGCAGCTTGCTCCAAAGCTTTGGGATGCAATTCGGTTTGAGGTTGATCATCGTGGCGAGCTTGGGCAGTTCGTACTCACTGGCTCTGCTGTTCCTGCCGACACTAAGGAAATTACTCATTCTGGTACAGGACGATTTACCTGGCTGACAATGAGACCGATGAGTTTATATGAATCTGGAGATTCGACAGGTGAAGTCAGTTTGAAAGATTTGTTTTCCGGTGCGGCGGAGATTGATGGAGATTCCAATTTAAGTATCGACCGCCTGGCGTTCCTCGTGTGCCGGGGAGGATGGCCGCAGGCGGTCGATATGCGGGATGAAATTGCTTTAGACCAGGCGATGGACTATTATGATGCTGTTGTCCACTCCGACATTAACCGAGCTGATAATGTGCAGAAGAACCCCGAAAGAGTGAAACGTCTCATGCGTTCCTATGCCAGAAATCAAGGTGGTCAAGTTCCCAATACCGTACTTGCACAGGATATTGCCGCAAACGATGAAACGCCGATCAGCGAAGAAACGGTTGCGTCTTATGTAAGTGCTCTGCGAAAAATCTTTGTTGTAGAGGATATGCCTGCGTGGAACCCAAACCTTCGCTCTAAAACTGCGATTCGTTCTTCTGATACCCGTTATTACATTGATCCTTCTATCGCCGCTGCTGCATTGGGTATAGGTCCGAATGACTTAATAAACGACTTGAAGACTTTTGGGTTTCTGTTTGAAACCCTCTGCATCAGAGACCTTCGTGTTTTTGCAGACACTCTGAGCGGTGAGGTCTACCATTACCGTGACAAGGATGGGCAGGAATGTGATGCGGTCATCCATTTAAGAAATGGCAAATACGGTCTTATTGAAATCAAGCTCGGAGGCGATAAACTCATTGAGGAGGGAGCCAAAAGTCTGAAATCAATGGAATCGAAAATTGATACCGGCAAGATGAACGCTCCGTCCTTCCTTATGGTCTTGACGGGCACCGGGGATTATGCTTACCGTCGGCAGGATGGCGTATATGTTGTTCCCATTGGCTGCTTGAAGAACTGATGATATTGATGGACTTCAGATAGCAACATGAATGCAGAAATCAGAGAAAGGCGGTGACTCTGACAAATGGCAAAAAAGCAGGGGCATTATTGCAAAGTCTGCGGAATGTATCAATCCAATGAGAGTTTTTCCGGCAAAGGGCATAATGCTCATATCTGTAAAAAGTGTGCGGCATTGACACCGGAAGAACGTTCCAGAGAAGCAACCCTAACACGGCTGTTGAATCTTCCGTATCGCTTGTCTGCGGAACAGAAAGCATGGCTCAAAGGACTGCAAAAGGATAAATGCCAGGAAATTGCGGAGACCGCCAGGGCGGTTTATGCAGAGCATTTCCCCTATGCTAAAAGAAATGAACGCAAAAAACAGCTTCACATTAACGAAATGACATTTGCGGTCCATGATGAATTGTGGGATGAGTATGGAGATCCCTTTGACGCACAAATCACATTTACGCTTGACCGTAAATCACGGCTTATTTCATGTACACAAGATGATGATACCGATACGTCGGAGTTATCCGACAAGGAAATGAGAAAGCTGCTGAACCGCATCGTCAACGAGTACGAGGTGTTCTGTTGGGAAGAAGATTTTTCTCAAGCTAACCTCTATTCCGTTGATGAAGACGATGACGAGGATGAGGATTCTGACGAAACCGAAAATGGCGATGATGAAGAACAGCCTTCATGGTTCGTCTTGGTCAGCTACTCAAATGGTGAAAAGCAGCAGATGAAAGGTTTTGACATCCCCCTTCGTATCAATGAGCTGGCTTTGGATTTACTTCAATATTTTGAGGATGGCGATGATATGGATTTTGATAATGAAACCTATTTTTGAACGGAATAACGGAATTTCACTTGCAGGGCACCCGATTTTGGGTGCCCTAATTTTATGAGATAAAGGAGGGCAGACAATTCATGCCAAGCAAATTACAGATGTATGAGCAAATGGCAGACCACACCGCAAAGCAGGTTACGGGCAGCTTCGGGGAATGGACGGCGTTCCTGGAAACAATGGGGCGGCTGTACAAATATCCGTTCCATGAGCAGCTTATGATTTTTGCTCAGAAGCCTAACGCAACAGCCTGTGCCGATTATGACCTTTGGAATAAGCGTATGGGGCGATATGTCCGCCGTGGTTCTAAGGGGATTGCTTTGATCGACACCAGCGGCGATAATCCAAGGCTCAAATATGTTTTTGACGTTTCCGACACAGGCGGCAGGGAAAATTCCCGCCGCCTTAATCTTTGGGAATATAAAGACGAACATCAGGATGCTGTTACCGCCTCTTTGGAGAACCGCTTCGGTGTTTCCGGTGGAAAAGGTCTTGCCGATCAGCTGGAACAGATTGCTTCCAAACTCGTGACGGAATACTGGAACGACAACAGCCGGGACATCCTCGGCATCCTTGAAGATTCTTTCCTTGAGGAGTATGATGATTACAACGTAGAGGTCGCATTCCGTAATGCCGCTACTGTCAGCACCACCTACGCTCTTATGTCTCGCTGTGGACTTAACCCCGGCGATTATTTTGAGCATGAGGACTTTTTAAGCGTATTCGACTTTAACACCCGTGATACGATTGCCGTTCTTGGCTCGGCTGTTTCCAATAGCAGCGAGCAGATTTTAAGGCAAATCGCTGTCACCGTTAAAAATTACGAGAGAGAAGCAAGCCTGTTAAGTCAGGCGGAAAGGACGCAGAATGATGGAAAACAATCTGGATTACACGCAGAACGGGGATTACTTGATTCCCAATCTGACCTTGAACGAGACCGAACCGAAGCCTCTGGGCAAGTACGGACGCATGAGGAAACAGTATCTGCAGGAGCACAGACAAGTGCTGTGGAACAGCATGATACTGTCCGAGACCCTGTACCCCCATCTGAGGGAGATCGACGAGACGGCGAACCGCAGACTGGAACAGATGATGCCGGAACTGATGAAGCAAAACGGCGTGACGGAGGAGCTGAAAGCGAAAGACCCGATGATGTGGACGGGACTCATGAACAACCTCAAAAGCCAGGCAGAGGAAATCATCCTCACAGAACTGATTCACGCATAACCGGACAGCTCACCCTCTTTGATGTGGGGCTGTTCCCGACTGAGCAAGAACAAATCGCTATTATTGATGAAGCGGAGAGTGTAAAACCTACACCCTTCGCTTTTTCTTTTGCCCAGAGCGATATTGACGATGTGCTCCGTCTGGCAAGCAACACCGAGGATACGAGAATGGTCATAGCTGCCGCATTCCAAAAGCAGAAGCCGGCGGAGGAAATCGCAGAACTGCTCCAAAAGGAATACCACGGCGGAGCCGGTATGAAGTCTGTTAACGGCGAGTTCTCTGTATGGTATGCCGAGGACGGTATCCACCTTGCCAAAGGACGCTCTGCAAGATATTCCAGATCGGCACAGGTGATTTCCTGGGAAGCAGCAGTCGAGCGTATCGGTCAGCTTATGGACGATGGCAGGTATGCCTCCAATGTGGAGCTTGCCGAGGCTGAACTTCACGAACGAACTGAGCTTTCTCATAAGCTGTGGTATCTTCGTGGCGATTTGAGTGATGATGCCAGAGAAAATGGTATTCTCTCAGCTTTAGAGGATTACCGTAAAGGCGGTTTTCCAGACGCTACGGATCGTTTGGCAGAGGATTTGAAAGACCCCGCTTTCCGAAAGGAGGTTTCCGCAGATTATGCTGCCTTTATGGACGCCTACAAGAAAGATCGTGGGATTATGCGGTTCCATTACCATAAGCCCCTTGAGATTTGGAACGCTCTGCAAGACCTTGACCTGCCAAGACGTGAATATGCCTCCGATATGGCGGAAGTACCAAAGGTGGGAATGTTCATCACCGAGGATGAAATTGATGCGGCTTTGAACAAAGGCAGTAATGTTGAGGGCGGCAAAGGCCGTATTTACACCTATATCACCGGTTCCCACAATTCCAAGGAAAAGACCGATTTCCTAAAGAACGAATACGGAATAGGCGGCAGCTCCCACGCAGTATCGGGACAGGGCTGGATTGACAGTTCCGGTAGGGGTATCCGCTTGCGAAAACCCGATTGTGCTGATGTGGATCTGAACTGGAACAAGGTGCTCTCACGCTTTGAAAATATCATCCGAAATGGCAGATACTTCACGCCCGAAGAAAAAGCCAGATATGAGGAAATCCAGAGCCGTGAGTGGCAATTCCGCAAGCACATGGATGCCTACAACGATATTAAGCACGACCATCCCGACGATGTAGTGCTTTTCCAGGTCGGAGACTTCTTTGAAATGTACGGCGAGGATGCCAAGACTGCTTCCGAGATGCTTGACCTAAAGCTCACCACGAGAGCTATGCCCGGTGCGGGACGGGTGGAAATGTGCGGTATCCCATCCCATATTTTAGAGCAGTCCGTTGAGAAAATCCGTGAGACCTACGGCGTTACAGTAGCCCGTCATAACAGCATTATAAACGAGCACACGACCTATTCTCTGGGTGTTTTAAGTGCGGGCAAGGAATTATCCCAAGAAGCGGAAAGCGAGCCTGTAAGCGTTACAGAAGCCTCAAATGAACCCCCAATCGCTGCAGTTGAAGCTCCTGCCACAAAGCGTGAGCTCACGCAGGCAGATATTGACGCAGCTCTCCAAAGCTGGAACGGCGATATTGAAAGCAAGCGGGCAGTTGTCCGTTATATGGCAGACCACGCCCGTGAGCGTGATACAGCGGCGTGGCTTTCCAAGGAATACGGTGCCAGCGACGTATCGAAGCCTTTGCACATTACCGTCACCGGAACGGATATTGACTATGAAATGTCCTGGGCAAAGGTACAAAGGCGTATTGCACAGCTCATCAAGGAGGACAGATTCTACACCCAGGAGGAATACGACCGTCTGGACGATGTTGATCCCATTGCCATTCGTGAGGCCCTTGCCCAGCGTGGCATTGTGAACGGTGAATTGGTTGACCCCGAAGCTCTGGACAGAGACCCGTTCATTCAGCAGGTGGTCAGCGATGTAGAGCAGATAAGCCGTGACGAACAGCGTAAAGCTGATGAGGCTTTCGCAGGCGAACACCTTATTCCCCGTGAATCCACCTATGAGATTGACGATCGCAGATTTGTCGTTGACCGTGTAAATCTCGACTTCGGAACGGTGAGCCTGCAAGATGTAACGTTCCAAAATGCCACGGGTTTCCCGATTTTCAGAAGTGAATCCATTGAGTTTATGCGTAGGCTCGTGGAGATCAGCGAGGCACAGCGTAGTACAGAACCCCCTGCCGAGCCGACCATAGCAGAACTCAAGCCCGAACTTTATAACTTCCGTATCACTGATGACCATTTGGGCGAAGGCGGAGCCAAAGCAAAGTTCCGTATGAATATGGATGCCATCAATCTTCTGAAAGAACTGGAGCTTGACGGCAGACAGGCAACTCCCGAAGAACAGGTCATCCTTTCCAAGTATGTCGGATGGGGTGGTCTTGCAGACGCTTTTGACGAAACAAAGGACAACTGGAAAAATGAGTTTGCAGAACTCTATGCGGCTCTTTCTCCCGAAGAATACGCTGCAGCACGAAGCTCTACGCTGAATGCCCACTACACAAGCCCGACCGTCATCAAGGCAATCTATGAAGCTGTTGGCAATATGGGATTTGAGACAGGCAATATTCTGGAGCCTGCTATGGGCGTTGGCAATTTCTTTGGACTTTTGCCCGATGCAATGCAGAACAGCAAGCTCTACGGCGTGGAATTGGACAGCATCACAGGGCGAATCGCAAAACAGCTTTATCCCAAGGCAGATATTACCGTTGCTGGCTTTGAGACTACCGACAGACGGGATTTCTATGACCTCGCTATCGGCAACGTGCCTTTCGGTCAGTACCAGGTAAATGACCGTGCTTATAACAGGCTTGGCTTCTCCATTCACGATTATTTCTTTGCCAAGGCTCTCGATCAGGTGAGACCGGGCGGCGTGGTTGCTTTTGTCACGAGCCGGTACACGATGGATAAGCAGTCTCCCGAAGTCCGTAAGTATATCGCTCAGAGAGCAGAGCTGCTCGGTGCTATCCGTTTGCCAAACAACGCTTTTAAGGCGAACGCAGGAACAGAGGTCGTGTCCGACATCATCTTCCTGCAGAAACGGGACAGACCCATTGAAATTGAACCCGATTGGGTTCATCTTGGAATGAACGACGACGGCTTTGCCATCAACCGCTATTTTATCGACCATCCCGAAATGATACTCGGACGGCAGACCTCAGAGAGCACACAGTACGGCAGGCAGGATTTCACAGTTGCACCGATTGAGGGGCTGGAGCTTGCCGATCAGCTTCACGATGCCGTGAAGTATATCCGTGGCACTTATACCGAAGCCGAGCTGCCCGATCTTGGCGATGGTGAGGCAATCGACGCCTCCCTTCCTGCCGATCCGAATGTAAAGAACTACAGTTACACCGTGGTGGACGGCGATGTTTACTACCGGGAAAACAGCCGTATGGTAAAGCCCGATCTGAACGCTACGGCAATCGAGCGTGTCAAGGGCATGGTTGAACTTCGTGATTGCGTTCAGAAGCTAATCGGTCAGCAGATGGATGGATATATCTCTGATGAAACCATCCGACAGACCCAAATGGAGTTAAACCAACTCTACGACAATTTCACCGCAAAGCACGGTCTTATCAACAGCCGTGGCAACGCTCTTGCCTTTGCAGATGACAGCTCCTACTATCTGCTTTGTTCCTTGGAAGTTCTCGATGAGGACAACAATCTCAAACGTAAAGCGGATATGTTTACCAAGCGTACCATCAAGCCGAGCGAGGTTGTAACATCGGTTGACACCGCTTCGGAAGCTCTGGCAGTTTCTATCGCAGAAAAAGCTAAGGTTGATATGGCGTATATGTCCCAGCTTACAGGAAAGAGCGAAGAAGAGCTCGCAAGCGAATTGCGTGGCGTTATCTATATGGACTTCAATAGAAAGCCGGATGGCTCTTATACCTGGAGAACCGCCGATGATTTTCTGTCCGGTAATGTCCGTGAAAAACTCGCCTATTATCAAAGAGCCTTGGAAATGCTGCCAGAGGATGCAAACCACCGCAACGAGATTGCCGACAACGTGGCAGCTCTGAAAACAGCGCAGCCCAAAGACCTTGATGCCTCCGAGATTGAGGTTCGTCTGGGTGCGACATGGATTGATAAATCCTATATTCAGCAGTTTATGGTGGAGACCTTCGAGCCGCCGTACTATCTACGTAGGAGCATTGAAGTCAACTACTCGCCGTTCTCTGCGGAATGGAATATTACCGGCAAATCCCAGCCGTCCTACAGCGATGTGAACGCCTATATGACCTATGGAACGGACAGAGCCAACGCATACAAGATTTTGGAGGACACGCTGAACCTGCGTGACGTTCGTATCTATGATACCGTAACTGACCCCGACGGCAAGGAACGTCGTGTACTCAATTCCAAGGAAACAACCCTTGCCCAGCAAAAACAGCAGGCAATCAAAGATGCGTTCCAGGATTGGATTTGGAGAGACCCCGACAGGCGGCAGGAGCTTGTTACCCGGTATAACGAGCTGTTCAATTCCAACCGTCCCCGTGAGTACGACGGCTCTCATATCGTATTCAGCGGTATGAACCCCGAAATCAAGCTGCGGGAACATCAGCTAAACGCAGTCGCCCATATCCTCTATGGCGGCAACACCCTCCTTGCACACGAGGTAGGGGCAGGAAAGACTTTTGAAATGGTAGCAGCGGCGATGGAAAGCAAGCGACTTGGGCTTTGCCAGAAGCCGCTGTTTGTCGTTCCGAACCATTTGACCGAACAATGGGCAAGTGAATTTCTTCGTTTGTATCCGTCTGCCAATATTCTTGCTGCAACCAAAAAGGACTTTGAGCCGAGAAACCGTAAGAAGTTCTGCGGTAGGATCGCCACCGGCGACTACGACGCCATCATTATCGGGCACAGCCAATTTGAGAGAATCCCCGTATCACAGGAACGTCAGGAGCGACTTTTACAGGAACAGATCATGGAAATCGAAGAAGGTCTTGAGGAACTCAAAGCGAGCCGTGCGGAACGCTTCACAATCAAATCTTTGGAGAGAACCAAAAAGGGCTTGGAAACCCGTTTGAAAAAACTGCAGGATAACACCCGAAAGGATGATGTAATTACCTTTGAACAGCTTGGCGTTGACCGCCTCTATGTGGACGAAGCACACAGTTTTAAGAATTTGTTCCTCTACACAAAAATGAGGAATGTGGCAGGACTTTCGACCAGCGATGCACAGAAATCCTCGGATATGCTCTTAAAATGCCGTTATATCGACGAGCTGACCGACAGCCGGGGCGTGGTATTTGCAACGGGAACGCCAGTCAGTAACTCTATGACGGAGCTTTACACGATGATGCGTTATTTACAGCATGATACGATTCGGGACAAGGGTTTGGCTCACTTCGACTGTTGGGCATCGACCTTTGGAGAGACCACAACTGCCATTGAGCTTGCACCGGAGGGGACTAGCTATCGGGCGAGAACAAGATTTGCCAAGTTCTTTAATCTCCCGGAGCTGATGAACCTTTTCAAAGAAGCGGCAGACATCAAAACCGCCGACCAGCTCAACCTGCCGACACCAAAAGCCATCTACCACAACGAAGTGGCACAGCCGACAGAAATCCAACAGGCGATGGTACAGGAACTCTCCGAGCGAGCTGCAGCCGTTCATGCAGGCACGGTTGATCCCTCCGTTGACAATATGCTCCGCATTACCTCCGATGGACGCAAGCTCGGTCTTGACCAGCGTATCATCAATCCTAACCTTCCTGACGAGCCGACAAGCAAAGTCAATATGTGCGTGGACAACATCCACCGTATTTGGGAGAAAGGACACGATAACAAACTGACGCAGCTCGTTTTTTGCGACCTCTCCACACCGAAAAGCTCTGCAACAAAGAGAGCTGCCAAGGCACCTGCCGGCAATCTCGACAGCCCCGAACTCCGAGCTTTGGAGCACCTTTCTCAGAAAGACGGCATCGACGAAGAACCGAGCTTCACCGTGTACGATGACATCCGAGAGAAGCTTGTGGCAAGAGGGATTCCAAGAGAACAGATTGCTTTTATCCATGAAGCGAACACAGAAGCTCGCAAGAAAGAACTTTTCGGCAAAGTCCGTTCCGGTCAAGTGAGAGTGCTGATGGGTTCCACCTTTAAGATGGGAGCCGGTATGAACGTCCAGGACAGGCTTATCGCTTTGCACGATCTTGATGCACCTTGGAGACCGGGCGACCTTGAACAGCGAAGCGGTCGTATCATCCGACAGGGCAACATGAATCCTGAAGTCCACATTTACCGCTATGTCACCGAGGCAACCTTTGATGCTTACCTCTGGGTGCGACACGAAGTCGCATAATGTAATTGTTCGGCAGTGACCGAACCTGCTATTCCATTAGCAGTAGCCTAACATCACCAAAGCAGTTGGTAACGACTGTGAGGAAGCCTGATGTGAAAGAGTAGCCCTCCCCGAACGGGGTCAAGCGGAAGCTGTGAGGCAGAAGTGACAAGCTGCAAGCAACAATGCGGCTGGGGAGCTTGGCTGTGTGGTATGGTTAATGTAATGTAAATCGCCAATAAACGTCGTTAAAGTGCGAACAGGCTAAAGTTGCTGATAAGCCTGAACCAAAAGGTGTTGCAGTCGGTTGTCCCCTTCCATAGTGGGGGCACATGGACATTATGACTGTCGGCGGAGAGGCGGAACCTAACCCACACTGTTCATTATGTGAAACGTGGTAAGCCCGTATTTTCTCCGGCATAGCCGGAAAGCAGACCGTAAGGGAAGCCCATGGGAAATGCGGGTAAGGAGCGATGGAAAAAGCGAACGCCGCCCCTGTAATGGGGACGGATAGAGATTGCAACATTATCTCACGCGAAAGCGGGCAGACTTCCATCCGGTCTTTCTTTACGAGAGAATTTACAGAACTTTTGAAGGAGGAAATTGCAAATGAACGGGAAACCGTGTGCATCCCCCGGCATTGCAACGTGCTGGGAAGCCATAGACTGGCAGAAAGCACTTGCGTATGTCAAAAAGCTGCAAGTGCGTATCGTAAAGGCTCAAAAAGAAGGCCATTACAGCAAGGTAAAATCGCTGCAATGGCTGCTGACACATTCGTTCTATGCCAAAGCCTTGGCAGTGAAGCGAGTGACAAGTAATCAAGGCAAAAGAACATCCGGCGTAGACCATGAATTATGGCTGACACCACAGGCAAAATTCAACGCAATCTCAAAACTCAACCGGCGGGGTTATCACCCGCAACCGCTCAGACGGCACTATATCCCTAAGAAAAACGGGAAAATGCGTCCGCTGGGCATCCCGACTATGACCGACCGAGCCATGCAGACACTCTACAAATTTTCGCTGGAGCCGATAGCGGAAACCTATGCCGACCCTAACTCCTACGGGTTCAGAATCGGCAGAAGCACCCATGATGCAATCGAGCAGTGCTTCACTGACCTGAACAAAGGGAAATCCCCGGAATGGATACTGGAGGGCGACATCAAGGGCTGCTTCGACCATATCAGTCACGAATGGCTGTTGGAAAATATTCCAATGGACACGCAAATACTCGAAAAGTGGCTGAAATGCGGATATGTGGAAACGCGCAAATTGTTCCCAACGGACGAGGGTGCGCCGCAGGGCGGCACAATCTCCCCTACACTTATGAACATGACGCTGGACGGTCTGGAACGGCTGCTTCAAGAACGGCTTCCCACCCGACAGAAGGTAAATGGACGAACACACTTTAACAAGCTGAATTTCGTGCGTTATGCGGATGATTTTATTATCACCGGAGAATCGCCGGAATTTTTGCGGGACAAGGTGCTGCCTATCGTCAAAGAATTTCTGACAGAACGTGGGCTACAGCTCTCGGAAGAAAAGACGGTCATCACTCATATTGAAGATGGCTTTGACTTCCTGGGCAAAAACATCCGAAAATATAACGGCAAGCTACTCATCAAACCGTCCAAAACTTCGGTCAAGTCGTTCTTAGAAAAGGTGCGGAGCATCATAAAGGGCAATAAATCCACCAAACAGGAAACGCTGATACGCAAGCTCAATCCCGTTATCCGGGGCTGGGTGAATAACCAGCGATATGTCGTGTCCTCCAAGGTGTTCAGCAGGGTTGACTATGAGATATACAAATGCCTGTGGCAATGGGCGAAGCGCAGACATAAGAAAAAGAGCCACAAATGGATTGCACAGAAATACTGGCACCATATTGGCTCCCGTCAGTGGACATTCTCTGTTCCCTATGAAAACCAAAGTACCGAGGGTGAGCCGCTCTACTGCAAACTCGAATACGCAACCGATACAAAAATCATTCGATTTAAGAAAATCGTAGCGGAAGCAAACCCGTTTGATGAATGTTGGACGGACTATTTCGAGGAACGAGAGGGCGAAAAGCTACTCAACAGCACGAAGGGACGGGAAAAATTACTGACAATCTGGCGGCGGCAACATCGCCGCTGTCCGGTCTGTGGAGACCTTATCACATCGGAAACCGGCTTCAAGGTGCATACTCCAGCCGGCAAGAATAGCCTGAAAATCATGGTACACAAGGAATGTCATGAAGAAATCCACAGCCTGATTACTACTTTTGAGCCGGGTTCCCGATAAGGGGGCCTTTTGAAAGGCTTGAGCCGTATGAGGGGAAACTCTCACGTACGGTTCTTAGGGGAGGGATGGGCAGCAATGTCCATCTCTTACCCGACCAGACTCTTGAAAACAAGCAGAAGTTCATCAGCCAGATTATGACGAGCAAATCGCCTGTCCGTGCCTGTGATGACATTGACGAAACCGCCTTGTCCTATGCAGAAATTAAAGCTCTGTGTGCGGGCGATGAGCGTATCAAGGAGAAAATGGACCTTGATGTGGACGTCGCTCGCTTGAAGCTGATGAAAGCAAACCACCAAAGCCAGCAGTACCGTTTGGAGGATAATCTCCTGCGGTATTTTCCCGAACAGATTGAACAGAACAAAGGTTATATCGCAGGATTTGAAGCGGATATGAAAACCCTGGCGGAACACCCTCACCCTGCTGACGGTTTTTCCGGTATGACAGTTCGTGGCGATGTACTGACGGATAAGGAGAACGCAGGTGCCGCCTTGGTCGATGCGTTCAAGGAGGTAAAGGGATTAGACTCCATACCGGTCGGTAGTTATCGAGGTTTCCAGATGTCGCTGACATTGGAGGACTTCGGGCGGGATTATGTTCTAACCTTGAAAGGACAGATGACCCACCGTGTAACACTCGGAAAAGACCCTCGTGGTAATTTGACAAGAATCGACAATGCCCTAAACGGCATGGCTGACCGTCTGGCAACCGTGCAGAGTAAGTTGGAAAGCCTATATTCGCAGATGGAGACCGCAAAGGCAGAGCTTGGTAAGCCGTTTCCGCAGGAGGACGAGCTGCGGGTGAAATCTGCAAGGCTTGCAGAACTCAATATCGCTCTGAATATTGATGATAAGACGCCGCTTGAAGCAATGGCGGAAGAAGCTCCGCCGAGAGCCGAGATTGCCAAGTCTGCAAAACCCTCTGTCCTGCAGAAACTCCATTCCTACGACAAGGCGGGCAGGACGGAACCGACGAAAAAGCATAAGGAGGAAGCTGTTAGATGAATAACCAGGAACTGAACACCGAGCTTTATAAAAAGCTCTTTGCCGAACAGGAAAAATTCAAAGGGTGGCTGCTCTCGCAGCCGCCCTCTGAAATCCTTAATCACGCCTACGAATATGTCATGCGTGAGGACATCGTTCTGGCAATGGAATATCACGATTTGTCTGATGAACAGGCGAAAGCATTGCTCGCTTCACCGTCCCCTCTGGAGGAAATCTTCCACGACTTTGAGAAGATCGAGGGCGACCACATGGACACAATCCGGGGATGTATTGAAAGCAGGGCTGACAAAAATATCGAGAAACAGCGTGAGGAGCTTCGCAATCTTCCCGTATACGCCTTTCCTGTGGCTTTTGCAAGAGAGCACGGTGAACTTGAAACTTACCGTGCCTCTCACCGGGCAAATGTGGATTGCAAGAACGCCATAGAGGAAGCCATTTCCAACCACTATCACGATAACCGTTTTGACGGTTCCTGTGTAAATGAGGTCGTTGACCGTTTTGGGATGGAACGTGTTGCCCTTGTTCTCGCCAATACCGTCCAGGACAAAGATTGGGACGGACGGATCTCCGCTGAGAACAAAGCCTGGGCAAAAAAGGTTCCTGTTCCAAACGATATGGACGCTTGGGGAGTACGGCGTACTCTTGAGTATGTCTGCACCCAAGCCCATCCCGGTCTTATCAACCTGTTCGTGAATCGCTTCCGAAAAGAACAGGAGCTTGCCGCAGAAAAAAAGCCGTCCGTGCTCAAAAGGTTGAAAGACGCAAAAGCAGATTTGCCGAAAAAGTCTCCCGGCAAGGTAAAGGAGGCTGAACTGTAAATGGCAAATCGCAACCGACCTGTTCAAGTGAAATTCCGTGTCACACCGGAGGAACGAGCCTTGATAGACAAGCGTATGGAGCAGGCTGGCACTTTGAACATGGCGGCCTATCTCCGCAAAATGGCTATCGACGGATATGTGGTCAAACTGGAGCTGCCCGAACTTCGGGATATGATTTCTCATCTCCGCCGCACAAGCAACAATTTCAATCAGATTGCCCGCAGAGTAAACTCCACAAACCGCATCTATGAGAATGACATCCATGAAATGAAAGTTATGCTTGACCGGATATGGGATGCAACCAACAAAGTTCTTGAAAAGCTCGCCGCCATCGACTGACCTCGGCATCCTTGTCCGTTTCCTCCCGATACAGTAGAATAAAGTCAGAAGAAGGGAGGGACTTTTGATGAAGTTTATTTTGAAGATATTATTCGCCCCTGTAATTGCAGTTCTTGCCATTGTTATCTGGATACTCGCCTTGTCACTTAGATTGTCCGCTTGGTTCTTTGGCATCCTTGGCACAATCTTCGGTATCCTTGGTTTTGCGATTCTTCTGCTCGACAGCGTGACTAACGGCATCATCGTCCTTGTGATTGCATTTCTCATCAGTCCCGTTGGACTGCCGATGCTGGCGGCATGGCTGATAGGTCAAATGCAGAGATTCCGCTATTTCGTGCAGGACGCAATTTACGGATAAAGAAAATTCTGACCAAGTTGGACAGAATAAAATTGAGACGGGCGTGGCTTCGGCTGCGTCCGCCTTTTTCGGTAGGAGGTGATTTCTCATAGCGACCACTCGTATCATCCCCATGCACATTACAAAGGGCAAGACGCTTGCTCAGTCCATTTCCGATAGAACAGATTACGGATTAAATCCTGAAAAAACAAGGAACGGCGAACTGACTTCTGCCTATGCCTGCGACCCACGCTCCTTTGCGGCAGAGGTATTAGTGGCAAAAAGGCAGTATAAATTTCTCACAGGGAAAGAAGAAAAAAACGATGTGCTTGTTTACCAGGTACGCCAATCTTTTAAGCCGGGAGAAGTAACGCCGGAGGAAGCAAATCAAATCGGCTATGACTTCGCCTCCCGTTTTCTGAAAGGCAAACACGCTTTTTTTGTTTGCACTCATACCGACAAATCCCATATCCACAATCATATTTATTGGAACGCCGTCACGCTCGACTGCAAAAGGAAGTTTCGGGATTTCCGCAGATCGGGCAGAGCTGTTGCACGGCTGAGCGACCTTATCTGTACCGAGCATCAGCTGTCTGTCATTGAAAATCCGCAGCGTGGCAGTTCTGCTTACAATAAGTGGCACGGCTTTAAGGGAAAACCATCCCACCGAGAAGTCCTGCGTATTGCCATTGACGAAGCTCTGGAGCAAAAGCCCCATGACTTCAATGCGTTTCTTACGCTGCTTTCAGAGCAGGGCTTCAAGGTAAAAAGCGGCAAGCACCTTACTTTTGTCCACGATGATTTCAAACAGAATATCCGAATGTACACTCTGGGCGATGCGTATTCCGAGGATGCCATCCGAGCCATCATTAAAGGGCAGCGGATTCATCAGCCAAAGAAACGCAGAACTGTGTGGGATAAGAACCGACCTCAGACCATTATCGACATTCAAGCAAAACTTGCCGCCGGTATGGGCGAGGGCTACCGTCGCTGGGCGACCGTTGAGAACCTGAAGCGGATGGCGAAAACCAAGCTCTACATGGATGAGCATGGTTTCAGTTACGAAGCGATGGCAGACCGCAAGGCGGAACTGTCGGCAAAAGAAAAAGAGCTTACAGCAAAAATTGCAGAAGCTCAAAACAGGATAGCGGAGGTAAATGTCCTAAAGACCCAAATCGTTAATTATTCAAAGACAAGGGATGTGTATGTTGCCTACCGGAAGTCCGGTTACTCTAAAAAGTTCTTGGAGGAACACGAGGATGACATTATCATCCACAGGGCTGCAAAAAAGGCTTTTGACGAATTGGGGTTAAAGAAACTTCCGACTATTAAGAGCCTGCAGATAGAATTTGCCGAAAAGCTCGCAGAGAAAAAAGAGGCGTATGCTGAACTCAAAAAAGTCCGTGACGAGCTTCGGGACCTTACCGTTCACAAGGCAAATTACGAAGAATTGCGTGACCTTGAGGAACGAGAGAAATGCAAAGAAAAAGAGCACGGTCGTGAATAACCGTGCTCAAAATAGCGTCGGAACGATGCGTAGCCACAGATGAAATCTGTGTTAAAGGGGTTCGGGGATGTTTCCCAGACAAGCGATTTATAGGCTCCTGCTTCGGCAGGGGCTTATAAATTTTGCACGAGTGGGTACCGCCGTGCCCTGCTTGCCAAGTATGTTTTCCTTTAGAACCTATTTTTTCGCAGAGTAAGTCACTCTGTGGCAAGTTTACCCTCACATATACTGAGAAAACAATACCATAAACTCTACAAAAAATCAAGAGGTTGACGGTGAAAACACGTTCTTTTTTCTGTTTATCAGCAGAATAGCCGCCTGAAATAATGAAAAAAGAAGTTATGCTATATGTTGAGCTGCCGAATTTGACCTGTAACGCAGTCAAATTCGCAGTCGTCTTACCCTTATCAATTTTCTAATTAGGAGGAACTATCAAAATGGCAAAAGGCGAAAACATTTTCAAGAGAAAAGACGGGCGGTGGGAAGCTCGTTACATCAAAGGCTACGAACTCTCTGGTAAGATCAAGTATGGATTCTGCTACGGAAAGACTTATAAAGAGGCAAAAGAAAAAGTGACCCGAGCGAAGGCTGCGCTGGTCAGCGGAAAGCCTGCTCCGGTTTCCAACACCCGCCATCGCTTTGCGTATTTTTGCGATGAATGGTTTGAGTCAGGAAAAAGCAGATTCAAAGAATCCACCTGCGTGAAGTACAAGACCATGCTGGAAAAACACATCAAGCCACGGCTGGGCGGATGCTTCCCATTGGCTTTTAACGATGGTTTGATAGAACAGTTTGCAAACGAACTGCTCTTTGAGGAAGAACTGGCACCAAAGACTGTCAAAGATATTCTCGTTGTGCTGCGTTCCATCTTAAATTATACGGCGAAACGTTTTCCAGATACTTTCCCAAAGGTGGATATTGTCTATCCAAAAGAAAGCAAAAAAGAAATGCGTGTTCTGACCCGTGAAGAACAGACTCTGTTTGTCTCCTATCTTTTGGAGGAATTGGACGAGTGCAGGTTTGGTATCTTATTGGCTTTGCTGACCGGTATTCGTATCGGAGAATTGTGTGCCCTCAGATGGGAGAATGTTTCTCTGAAGGATAACACAATCAAAATATCATCAACGATGCAGAGACTAAAGGACATGGATCAGTGCCGGGAAGCCAAAACAAAAATAGTAATTGGAAGTCCAAAGAGCGATATGTCCATCAGGACAATTCCGATCAGTGATTATGCAGCCGAGCTTTGCCGGAAAATGAATCCGAAAAGCCCGGCTGCATTTATTCTCACTGGTACTTCTGATTATATGGAGCCTCGAACATTGCAATACCGGATGGAACGCTATACTGAAACTTGCGGTCTGGAGGGGGTTCATTTCCACACCCTTCGTCATACTTTCGCTACCCGTTGCGTGGAAGTGGGATTTGAGATTAAGTCGCTTAGCGAGATCCTTGGGCATTCCAATACGACCATCACACTTGACCGATATGTTCATTCTTCTATGGACCTCAAACGGGATAACATGAACAAGCTGTCGGCTGTTGGACTTTGATTTTCCGCAGTCATACTTTTGTGTATGTTAGCTTCAACAAGAGCAGAAAAGCATTGTTTTTGAGGTATAGAAGCCATGCTTTGACAGAGTGACTTACTCTGCGAAAGAAACGCAAAGATAAAAAGCCGAATCGGCTTATATTTTTTGAGTTTAGATAGCAACTGCCCACGAATTGAAAGCGAGGTTTTGGATATTGGCAGAGGAAAAAAGGTTAGCACTTTTAAGAAGTACCGTGCGTTCTGTTGCAAAATATGGAATGAAAGATGTCAGCACTCGGAGTATCAGCGGAGATGCCGGTGTAAATGACGCTTATATCTATCGCTATTTTCAGGACAAGGAAGATCTGCTTAAGCAAGCTTACCTTATGGAAAATGATAAGTTCATGCGTGTTGTCCTGCAGAGAATGGAGTTGATTCGGGAGCAAAGCACCGGATGCACTCAGCAGGAGCGATTTCGGCTGATTTTCCATGTTGCGTGGAGATACCTAATTGACACGCCGGATGTCTGCCGTTTCTTCCTGTATTACTATAATTCCCCGAATTTTGAAAAGTATGCACGGAAGGAATACCATGAGCAGTTAAATCTGTTGGCTGAAAAAGTTCTGTCATTATTCGAATCGACAGAGATTGCAAAGCATTACCTTTACGCACTGTTTGTTCTGCTCAATTCGTTCGCACTTCAGGTTGTATCTGGAGAGGTGTCAGATGATATGAATGCCGAGGAACGGGTATTCAATATGGCATTTCATGCAATCAAGGCAGAAATGAAAAAGGAGAAGCCGGAGGGAACTTACGGCATACAAAATGAAGGAAAGGACGACGGCGAATGCCGTGAATAGTCTCTATGAAAAAAACAGTAAAGAAAATTTGGAATATTGCGACGAACATGATCGTGGGGATTGCCGTTTTGTTGGCTGTGGCTTTGGTTGGCGTCCGGCTGGTAGGATTTCAAGTGTTCTCGGTGCTCTCCGGTTCTATGGAACCGACATATCATGTGGGTTCGCTCATCTATGTAAAGGATGTGGACTATCAAGAACTCCAGCCCGGCGATGTGATTACCTTTATGATGGACGAGGATACCGTGGCTACCCACCGTATTGTGGAGGTCGTTCCTGACGAGAACGAACCGGAAACTTTACGGTATCGAACCAAAGGCGATGCCAATGAAGCCGAGGACGGCAAGCTGGTTCACTACAAAAATGTCATCGGCTCCCCGGTATTTACCATCCCAAAGCTGGGGTACTTTGCTGATTATATCCAGAAACCGCCGGGAACTTATGTGGCTATATCTGTCGGTGCGGTTTTACTGCTGCTGGTCTTCCTGCCAGACCTGTTTTCCTCCGATGAAAAAGACAAAGAGGAGAAGAAAGGCAGACACGGGGGAAAGTTTTCCCCGAAACAACGAGGGTAATGCCGCAAGGCTCCCTATATAATATTTTTTAAGGAGGTTTTCTGTATGAAGAAAACAAGTAAAGCTCTACTTCTGAGTCTCTGTGCGGTATTGCTGGTAACTGCCTCTGTGCTCGGAACCATGGCCTACCTGACTTCACAGGATCAGGTGGTCAACACATTCACAGTCGGTAATGTGGCTATCACTCTGGACGAAAAAGACGTGGATAACAGCACACCCGGTGAGAATGACCGTGACAAGGCTAACGCCTACAAGCTGATGCCAGGACACAACTACGAGAAAGACCCTATCGTTCATGTTGACGCCAACAGCGAAGACTGCTACCTGTTCGTAAAGGTTGTAAACGAAATCGCCAATATTGAGGCAGAGAAGACTGTTGCTCAGCAGATGACTGAAAAGGGTTGGGTTGCTGTTGATGCTGCTAATGGCATCTATGTTTACACCACAGACAAAACAAATCCGGCGGTTGTTACCAAGGGAAGCAATATCACTGTGTTTGAAAACTTCACCATCGCAGGCAATGTGGATAACACCACTCTTGCTACTTACGCTGACAAGACTATCACGGTCAACGCTTATGCGATCCAGGCAGACGGTTTTGCTGGCAAGACTGCTTCCGAAATCTGGACAGCAGCTGGTTTCAACAACTAATTCTCTGTGATTTTAGCAGAACAGCTGAATTCCTGTTCTGCTGAGATACTATCCCGCAAATGATCGAAGAAAGGAGGAAATTGACGTGAAGAAAAAATCTTTGGCACTGCTGGTTGCGGTGGTGCTGGTCATCGGATGCGTCATCGGCGGCACTCTGGCTTGGCTGACAGACTCGACCGAGCAGGTAAAGAACACCTTTACCACCAGTGATATCGACATCACGCTTGCCGAGACCACCGGTACGGAATATAAGATGGTTCCTGGTTACACCATCGCAAAGGACCCGAAGGCAACTGTTCTTACCGGCAGCGAGGAATGCTATCTGTTTGTAAAGCTGGAGAAATCCTCTAACTTTGACCAGTACATGACCTATGAGATGGCTGCGGGCTGGACTGCTTTGAACGGTGTTGACGGTGTTTTCTACCGTGAAGTCAGGACCGCAGACATGGGTACCGGATACAGCGTTCTTCTGAACGACCAGGTTACAGTAAAGGGATCTGTTACAAAGGAAATGATGAACAGCTTGGAGCAGAATACTTATCCTACCCTGACTGTCACCGCCTACGCTTCTCAGCTGTATAAGAACAACACTCAAACATTCACCGCAGCTGAAGCATGGGCAAATGTATCGAACCCTGCTGGCAACTAAAAAATATAGGAGAAAAGACATATGAAAAAGAAAATTTTGGCTCTTTGCCTCGTTCTCGCCCTGTCCGCTACGGCGATCATCGGCGGCACTCTGGCTTACTTCACCGATACGGATGAAGAGACCAACACTTTCACCGCAGGCGGCGTTGCCATTGACCTGATCGAGCAGCAGGTCAACGACGAAGGCACTGCGCTGGAAGACTTTGAGCAGGATCAGGTTCTGATGCCTATTGTCGGTTCTGCACAGGGCGAGAAAGACCAGTTTGGTCAGCCCGTTGCTGCCAACTACAGCGACAAGATGGTTACTATCAAGAACACCTCTAAGTCCGATGCCTATGTCCGTGCTTACTTTGCTATTCCCTCCGCTCTGGATGATGGCTTCGAGGAAGGCTTCAATGCAAGCCTGAATATCCTGCACTTCAACTTTGGTAATGAAGCCGGTGCTACTACTTACAACAATCAGTGGTTGTGGGGTTCCGAGGCTACTGCTGACCACAGTGGTTGGAACTACTTCGAGACCACGATTGATGGTGTAGCTTACAACGTTTACTACGCTGACTACTATCAGATTCTGCCTGCCGGCGCTACTACTGAGCAGTTTATTTCCGGCGTTTATCTGGACAAGGATGTGGACATGAACGAAGCTGGTCAGTATGTCATCAAACGCAATGGTCAGGAGACTGTCATCGAGGGCTTCGATGGCTCTGCTAAGTGCCCTGTCTACGCCGTTGCTGTTCAGGCTGCTGGCTTTGACAATGCTGCTGATGCTGTTACCGCTGCCTTTGGTGAGAATTTCAATCCCTGGGCTGCTACGAAGTAATATTACATCTCCCCATGGCTCACCCCTCGCCTTTTGAGGGGTGGCCATATGGCAGTACCCGAAGTTTCGGCTTCGGATATTGCCATATGGTCGTTAGATCAGAAATTTAAGAAGAACAACCACGGATGTGGTTATCAAGGAGGAAAAGCCTATGAAGAAGAAAATCCTGCTTGCCGCAGCAGTCGTCATATGTCTTGCTGTTGTTGCATCGGGAACCCTGGCCTACTTCACATCTGAGGACACCGCCCACAATGTCATCACCTCCGGCGGCGTTAATATTCAGGTGGTGGAGAAAACAGAGGGAAAAGACGGTGCTCTGGTGGATTTCCCGGAGGACGGCGTGAAGGGTGTTATGCCCGGCAGTGCTGTCAGCAAAATCGTCAGCGTTGAGAACACCGGAGAAAATGAAGCCTGGATTCGTGTAAAGGTGGAAGCAAAAATCACATCCGCCGACGACAAAGAGCTGCCGGTAGATGTGATGGACTATGAAATCGGTGAAAACTGGCACATGGATTTTGACGGCTATATCTATTATGCCAAGCCGGTGGCACCGGGAGAATTCACCGAAATTCTCTTTGACACCGTGACCTTTGCCCCACAGATGGGGAACGAATATCAAAATTGTACTGCCAACATTGTGGTTTCTGCTCAGGCTGTCCAGACTGCCAACAATGGAGAAACTGTGTTGGATGCCCAGGGTTGGCCTGCAAACGAATAAGGAGGAATGACAGATGAAACAAAAAGCATTAGCCCTGATTGTGAGTCTTGCCATGCTGGTGACAATCTGTGTTCCTGGTACTTTTGCTGTGGAAGCTGCTGGACAGAGCGTGTGCGAAAAGACAGAGCATACCCACACCGATGCGTGTTATACCAAGTCAGAGACACCATCTTGCGGGCTGGAGCTTGGTGCCGGAGCACACACCCATAGTGAAAGCTGCTATGAGCAGCGTCAGGAACTGACTTGTACGCTGGCAGAGGATGAAACCCATACCCATAGTGAGGGCTGTTATACCACCCAGAGTGTCCTGGTATGCACGCAGGAGGAATCTGCCGGGCACACCCATGATGATAGCTGTTATGCGAAAGAGCTGACCTGCACATTGGAGGAGCATACCCACGATGAGAGCTGTTATCAGGCAGCGACCACAGAAAATAACGAGGAAACAAAACAACCGGAGCCTGCTCAGCCGGTCTGCAACTGCACCCCGGTAGATGGCGTTCATGCGGAAACCTGCCCTCTGTACCAGGCTCCTACACAGCCAGAGAAAAAAGAATGTACCTGTGGCGCAGTAGCCGGTGAGGACGGAACCATTATCCACGCAGAGGACTGCCCTTTGTATGTTGCTCCTGTTGTTCCGGAAAAGCCTGCCCACATCGAGGGCTGCGCTGACGGCTGCACCGTGGAGGGCTGTACCTGCCCCTGCCACGAACTGAGCCTGTTTGAACGGCTGATGGCCTGCGAAACCCTTTGGGATTTGTATACTTTGGCAGAGGCAACACCGGAAGAAGAACTGCTTGCACTGACTGAGGAAGAAAATGCCAAGATTGAGGCGAAAATTGAAGCACTGGAACCAGCACCTCTGCCTCCGGTTGGTGAGGGTACAGCCGATGTTCCCGCAGACGAGCCGGTGATCAGTGAAATTATATACCCTACGGTGAACTTTGACAATGTAGCGCCCTTTGGCGCTCCTGTTGAAGGATAAGGAGGAAGGAGGCAGAATATGAACAAAACAAAAGCGGTATCCCTGCTTCTTTCCGTGGCGTTGCTGCTTTCCATTGTGATCCCCGGTACGCTTGCGCTTCAGGCGTTTGCCACAGGAACACAGGGCGACAGCGGGATGGTCATTGATAAGACCGCCCAGAAAAATGGAGATGGCAGTTATACCATCACACTGGAAGCTTACGCCACCGGCAGTAAGATCACAACAGAAACCAAAACCGATGTGCCTACGGATATCGTTCTGGTGCTGGATCAGTCCGGCTCCATGACAGAGAATATGAACACTTACGCATTCCGGGCACATTCAAACAAAAATAATGGTAACTATTATGATCTTCGTCACAACGGTGCCAGACGACCAAATCTGTATCATCAGCTCGAAGACGGCAGCTATGTAACGGTTTCTGTTACGATAACCTATGGAGAGAACGATTATACTTATAACACTTGCGGAAGCAATTGGAAAAATAATGCACAAGGCTCTTGGGGCAATCAGAATCCTGATGACTACATGAAATATCAGAATAACCTTTATGTGAAAAACGCAGACGGCAACTATCAGAAGGTAGAATTGACAGAGACAAAGCAAGGTGAATGGTATAATCCTACTTATACCTACACCTATAAGTTCCCGGATGGAACAACAGTAACCAGCGAAGGTCGTGATTCTGTTCCAAATTTTGACGGTAAGGGGCCTCTGTACTATCGAACTGAAGTACCTGGTGAAGGGACATACACCTATACTTACACCGATCAGGACGGTGCGACCCAGACCATCGGCACATCTACCGGTGAGACAACACAGCCGGATTTCACGCTTTATGAGCGATACGAATCCGGCAGTGTATCCCGTCTTGACGCCCTGAAAACCGCTGTCAGCGGCTTTGCCGACAGTGTGAAAACCAAGGCAGCCGGTCAGGATGGAGAGATTGGGACAAGTGATGATGTGAACCACCGTGTCGCAGTGGTTGGTTTTGCGACCGGAAACCAAAGTACCGACGGATATCCCCGTTATGAAAATACGGAGGTCTTCATTGGTGCAGACCAATATAACTATAATCTCAATGCAAGCTCTCACTACACAGACGCCTTGCAGGATATGAACACCACTGCTGGATACGACAATGTAATTGCTTCCAAAAACGCACTTGCCGCCAGAGGCGCAACCTATCCAAACTACGGTTTGGAAATGGCAAAGGGTATTTTGGATGCAAACCCTGTACAGCAAGGTGAAAAGAGAAACCGAGTGGTGATCCTGTTTACCGACGGTACTCCTGGTTGGAGTGGCTATGACAGTGAAGTCGCAGGCGCAGCAGTTACTCAGGCAAGCGCACTGAAAAGTGCTGGTGTAACTGTTTACTCGGTAGGTATCTTTGAGGGCGCTGATGCAACCTCTGCCGGAATTGCAAGTGGAGCCAACAATAGACAGGCAAACCAGTTTATGCAGAATGTTTCCTCCAATAACGGCACACCGAGAGACCCCAGCTACTACCTCTCCGCCTCGGATGCAGATACCCTGAACAGCATCTTCCAGCAGATCTCCGGGCAGATCGAGGAGGGCGGCTCCTCCACCACTCTGGATGAGCAGTCTGTTGTAAAGGACATCATTTCCCCGTCCTTCCAGCTCCCGGCAGGTGCAACAGCGGCGGATATCACGCTGGAAACCTATGCCTACGGCGAGGGTGACAGCTGGACAAAGAATAATAATGCCATGGGTGCAACTGCTGTTGTGAATGGCGATACGGTAAATGTGACCGGCTTTGACTTTGCCCAAAACTGGTGCGGTACCGAAACAACGAATGGAAGCAAGACCTATCGTGGCAACAAGCTGGTGATCTCCTTTAAGGTAGAACCCAAGTCCGGCTTCCTGGGCGGCAACAATGTTCCGACCAACACCAGCGCAGGCATTTATGAAAACAGCTCTGCCACAGACCCTGTCTTTACCTTCCCGGTACCAAAGGTAGATGTGGATATTAAGTCCATCACAGTGACTGCACCCGACAAAGATGTGTACCTACTGCAGGATGTACCGGCAGATACACTGAAGGGCGGCAAAGCAACCGTTGGCGGTGTGGAGCTTGACCTGACCAAGCCGAACGAGAACTATGGTCTGGAAAGCTGGCAGAATGCCTATGTGGATATCACGGTGGACGTCAAGGATAAAGACGGCAATATCATTGCCAACGATCTTAATGGTTTGACCGAGGACAGTGAATATACCGTTTCTGTTAAGGTTTCACCAAAAGAGCCCGGCTTTGCTAAAGAGCAGACTGGCGAGGGAAACGGTCAGATCCATGTTTACAAGCCTCGGTTGACCTTCAAGGACAGCGAAGCATGGTATGGCGATACAGCTCCTGCCGATTTGAATGCAAATCTGACCGAAACCAAATGGCTCCACGGTAAAACTGAAGCAGATGCCAGCAAGATGGGCGTTGCTCCTGACCTTGCGCTGACCTTCACCCCGGACGCATCTAAGTTGGATAACGGCAAGATCAACACCAAACAGGATGTCCCTGTGGATGTGGGCGTGAAGATCGGACAGACCGATGTAAGCACGCATACCACTTTCCAGCATACCAATTGTGACGGCAAGACCTGCGAACTCCCGCAGGATATGGAATTCCTGCTGCACATCAACACCTGTCAGCTCGCCGTTACCAAAACCGGCGGCGCAGCTGGCGAACCCTATGTGTTTACCGTTTATCGGGACGGCAGCAAGTATTCCGAAGTGACCATCGTTGGCAACGGCAGCGAAACCATTTATGAGCTGCCTGTCGGTAGCTATACCATCTCGGAGGACGAGGGCTGGAGCTGGCGTTACAATGGCACTGAAGGTGCAGCAGTTGATTTGAGCAAAGACAATACTTCCGGCAGCATCACCTGCACGAACAGTAAGAACGAAAACTATTGGCTCAATGGATTCAGTGATGTAGTCAAGAACATCTTTGGCGCTAAGAACTAAGGAAGGAGGGGAAACAAAATGAAACATGATCGGAATTATAAACCACGTCATTTGGCGAAGAAAAAACGGAACAACCGGTATAAGCTTCATGCTCTGTTCCTCTCCCTCTCCCTACTGTTGGTAACAGTAGTGGCTATAGGTGGAACACTGGCATATTTAGCTACGCAATCAAAGCCTGTGAACAACACCTTCAAGCCCTCCCATGTGACCTGTGAGGTAACGGAGAACTTCAACGGCACAACCAAAAGCAATGTCAATGTAACCAATACAAGCGACACGGATGCCTATATCCGTGTCAAGCTGGTGTCCTACCGGGTAAATGATGCTGGGCAGCACATCGGCGGTATTGCCAATGTGCCAGACTTCACGCCGGGAACCGGATGGGTAAAAAATGGCGACTATTACTACTATACTCAGCCGGTGAAGCCTGGTGAAAAGCCTGCCCATGATCTGATTGGCAGCATCAACCTGATCGGCTCCTATACGGATGCCGACGGTGGTAAGCAGGTCATCGAAGTCATGGCTGAGGCAATTCAGGCCAAGGGCGTTGCGGATGATGGAACAAAAGCAGTTGTAAAAGCATGGGGCGTAGACCCGGAAACACTTAGCTAAGGAGGTGCGGGAAATTGAAACTGAAACATTTTATCACAAAAGCTTTCTCGCTCCTGCTGGCGATGATGATGGTGACAGGAATGTCCACCACGGCTCTTGCGGCGGAGTCCTCCGTCAGTTTTGAGGGCGGAAAACTCATTGCTTTTGAACCGGGCAGCGTTTATACAGACAGCGACCTATTTGACAATTTCAAGGGTGTCATGCCCGGCGATACACGCAGCGAGAAAATCACCATTCAGAACAAGTCCAATGACTGCGATTACATCAAGGTCTATCTGCGGGCAGTCCTCCACGATGAAACCGGCAACCCCATCAGTGAGAAGGTTCTGGAGGAGCTTCGCAATGACGAGCGCCGTGGAGAGACCTCCGAGCTTGCGTATATGCATGACTTCCTGTCTCAGCTCTCCATGACCGTGAAAAACGGTACAGAAGTGATCTACAATGCTTCTCCCGATGAACTGGATGGACTTGCACAAAATGTGTATTTGGGTACGCTCCGCAAAGGGAATTCCCTGAACCTGGATGTGGAGCTGAATGTCCCCATTGAGATGGGCAACGAATATGCCAACCGCATCGGTGAAGTGGACTGGGTCTTTGTTGTGGAAGGCTTTGACGATCCGACCCCTCCGCCGGACGATGACACCATGCTCACCGTTCGCAAGGTGTGGGTGGATGACGGCAGAGGCCGCCCGGACAGCGTGACGGTTCACCTTCTCCGGGATGGCAAGAGATACGATGAGGTGGAACTGAGCCAATCCAACAACTGGGCTTATACCTGGGACCGTCTGGATGATGATTATGACTGGAGCGTGATCGAGGTCGATGTGCCAAGCGACTACGAGGTAACCTACACCACCAGAGGCAACACAACCACGATTACCAATACAGAGAAAGACGATCCGACAGACCCTACTGATCCGGACGACCCCGATAAACCGGTATATCCTGTGGATCTGGGTGTCAAAAAGAAGTGGGACGATAACGGCGAGAACAGACCCGACTCTGTGAAGGTCACGCTGTATGACGGCGATACTGCTGTTGAGTCCGTTTGGCTGGGTGACTGGAATAACTGGTCCTACACATGGCGGGATCTGGACGGTCACGGAAACTGGCAGATCCTTGAAACGAACATTCCGAAAGGATATGTTCCTTCCTATTCTTACAAAAATGGTGTTGTGACTGTGACCAACACAGCAACACTGATTCAGACAGGTCAGCTCAGCTGGCCGATCCCGGTGATGGGTGGTCTCGGTCTTGCGCTCATCGCATACGGTGTGATTGTGATTCTGAAGAAACGGAAGAATGAACGTGCCTAAGAAATCGGGCATTGTCTTCGTCATCGCAGGGACGGTGCTGATCCTTTCAGCACTGTCCCTTTTCTTTTACAACCGCTATGAGGATGAAAAAGCCGGGCAGGCAGCCGAGAACCTGCTCTCCGATGTGCAGTCCTTCATAGAGGAAAAGGAAACGACTCCTCCAACCCAGCCGGAAGAAACAAACCCACCCGAAACGCTTGATCCGGAACTACCGGTCACAGAGATAGATGGGTATGAATATGTAGGCTATCTTTCCATCCCGGATTTGGAGCTGGAGCTGCCGGTCATGTCGGAATGGGATTACAACCGCTTGAAAATCGCCCCATGCCGTCAGTTTGGCTCATCCAGAACCGATGATCTGGTGATAGCAGCACACAACTATAAAAAGCATTTCGGACGGTTCTCACAGCTTGAGATTGGCGATGTTATTCTTTTCACCGATATGGACGGTATTGCGAATACTTATGAGGTTGCCGTTGTAGATACGCTGGCACCCACTGAGGTGGAAGCGGTGCAGAACAGCGATTATGACCTGGTGCTTTACACCTGCACCTATGGCGGCAAAACACGTGTGACGGTGTTTTGCGACCGGACGGAGGACCCCATGACTGTACGCACCGATCATGTACAGTAAACGGAGATGAGTTAACAAGATAAAGGATAACCTGATAGACTTTTGCATGGAAAGACCGCAAAGCACTCGGACAAACCGGATGCATTGCGGTCTTTATTTTATGATATTCTCCTGCTCAGGTCTGATGTTTTTCAGAAAATCCGAGTGTGGGACATACGGCAGATTCAGATTCCAACCCATTCGGTTCATTTCGTTGAGCTTTATCAGCATCAGATTGATGTTCGTTCCCATAATTGAGGAAAGCTGGACTACATCATATCCCTGCCTGAGATTGTCGATCAGCTCGTCATCATCAATAATTAAGTGAGAAGCAAAGGCATTTGCTTCGTATTCATGCTTGGTACGCATATCAAAAAGCACAAACTCCGGCAAAGAGTTGTTCTCTTTGGCAAGCGGACGGTGAAGACTGTCATGCCCAATTTCATGTCCGCAGACCATTTGCAAAACCATATCTTCCATGCGGGAGTTCAGCAGAATATGCCTTTCTTTATGCCGGTATGTGTACATCCCAAGAAGCTCGTTGAAGTCGTCGATGAAGTGAACATAGATACCCAGCTCATGGGCAATCTTCAGCGTATCCCTTGTTCCGCAGCTTCTTACGATACGGTTTGCTTTTTTGTATATTTCTTCTGAGCGAATCAGCACGATACACCCACCTCCCTTGTGGAACAGATACTTATATGACCTGTTCGGTAAACAGAAGAATCATTCTTCGGGCATCTGCTTTTTGTATTTCTTGGGCGTGTACTTCTCGACATTGCGAGCCTTGGATTCCCAATAAATATCCTGCAGAGCTTTCATAACAGCGTCCTTATCCTGTTCGGACAGAGTTCCGCCGGCAAACAGACCGGACATCCCATCAATCAACTCCCGTGCCTGCTTCATACCATGTGAACCGTATTTCTCGGATGCTCTGACTACAAACTCATTATCTTCCGTCAACAGATAGTTTACATCAACGCCGAAGAAATCGGCTATTTTTTTATATGCTTCCTTGGTTCGTGGAAAGGAAAGCCCGTTTTCATAACGGGTTATCATGCGGCGATTGATTCCAAGAGCATCCGCCACCTCTTTTTGTGTCAAGTTCATTTTAAGCCTTTCGGTCTTAAACTTTTCTCCAAACTTCATTTTGGTATCCACTCCTGTTCTTAAAATGCGAAATTGAATTACTCATATCTATTGACAAGAGTACTTCAAATGCGTATAATTGGAAATGAGCAATCTAACTACTCACAGTATATCTTGAACTGCTCATAATGTCAAGTATTCTGCGTTGGTATCAACAGAAAAGCTACAGATGACAGGCAGTTTAAGTTAGCAGCGAGCTTTTTCAAAACATAAATATTGGCATATTGCTATTTTCTTATGCAAAGGAGAAATGAAGATGATTTTATCGCAAAAACAAATTGAAGAAATTGCCGCAGCCGTAACAAAGGACTTCAACGAGTTCTTCTTCGGTGCGGAGGATGGAATCCGTATGGCTCGTGCTACCCCAATAGATCAGTTTGCAGAGGACTATCTCGGATTGAAAGTTTCTTTTACCCGTCTTTCATCGGACGGCAGCATTTTAGGGCTGACTGCCTATGACGATACCGAGTACTTTGTCGAGGAAAAGGAAGCTCGTAGCATGATTTCGCTAAAAAGAAACCAGATTTTGCTGGATGAGAGCTTTATCCAACCGGGGCAGGTGCGGCAATTATGTGGCAAACGAAGATTCACCCTTGCCCATGAGTGTGCCCATCAGATTCTGTTCCATCTGGAAACGGACACGATAAAGCAGAGCTTTCGGAAGAAGTACGCTGCCCGAACTGCCTATTCGCTCCGTGAATTGAAAACGCATGAGGATTGGAACGAATGGCAGGCAAATGCTTTGGGTGCCGCTATCCTTATGCCCCAAAGGGAGATCGACCTTGCCATGTGGTATTTCTTAGGCAGAAAGCCGCTTGTATGCTACGAAGGGAAGTTCAATTACCAAAATAAGCTTGTTCTCGATATGATCTGCCGGCAGCTTGGTGTTTCAAAGTCAGCCGCCATTATCCGATTGAGACAGCTTGGCTACATTGAAGACCGCCCGTATTCCGAATATGTCGATCCATTGGAGGTGTGGGAATGAAAAAGAATATCCGTGTTTCCGAGCCGTCTCCAGAGATGCTCGAAAAAATCGTTCGTGCCCGTACAGCAATCGCATCTCAAAGAGAGAGGAATCTGAAATGCCCCTATTGCCTGCATAATGCCATTACCGTCTATGAGGACACAAGAGGGCACGTTGAAGTGAAATGCAAAAAGTGTGGTCGTGTTACGGTTTTCAATGTTTTGAGCATGAGACGCCTGCGACATCCCGTATAAACCACTTGTTACAAACTGAATATGAATCATAGCTGAGCTGTGGAGCCGCCAGACAGGTGTAGTCATCCCAAGAGCCGCATGAAACAGAAATGCAAAGGTATTTCTGTTTTTACGGCATGGGAACTGTAACCACCGTCTTGCGGCTCTTTTTTTATCCTTTCTGCTGCTTTCGCCAGCGGAAAGGATTTTTTTATGCTTTATACCCTAAGAACGCACCGGCGTTGCCGTGGTCCTCCGAACTGAAATTTGACTTTATCCAAAATCAAATTTCAGAAAAATCGGAGGAACCAAAATGGTTAATAGAAACAGCATTTATGTACTCAACAAGAAAGACCCAGATGCCATTGTGTATCCAACCGCCGAGGGAAAACATATCCGCATCACCTGTGATGATTTCCCAAGCGAAGAAGAATTTCTCGCTTTCAAGAAGTGGTCGGACGAAAACTTCCACGAGGAAGAAAAACTCGACCACAGAGAATCCAACCATACCCTTGCTGCCGATGAATTGTCGGAAGCGGCACTCGCCGTTCCCGCCACGGACGTTATTTTGGAGCAACGACACAGCAGAGAAGAAAAACGCAGAACGGCATCCGAGATGGTTGTCAAACTCAAGGACAAGCTGACGGAAACGCAGTTCCGCAGATTGTGGATGCACGAGGTTGAGGGCAAGACCCTGGAAGAAATCGCTGCCCTCGAAAAAGTGGCTTTTCAGAGCGTACACGAGAGCATTGAAAGTGCTAAGAAAAAAATTTTGAAGATTTTTTGAAAAACACCCTGAAAAACAGTCCCCAAAACGGCGTTAGGTGAAAGGACATAAATCTGACGCTCCTTTCCCTGTATCGGACGGTAACAGTTTAAGCCCTGCCGATAGGAATGCTCCTTGAAAACAGAATAGCTTTATCAGACAACGAACTCTTTTGTATGAGCCGAGCCAGAGGATACGCCAGGACCACCGAAAGGTGCGAGCGAGAACTATCTGCTCTGGGAAAGTCGGGTAGCTCCCGATTGGCGATGAGGACAAAAGAGGTGCTACTCCCCACCAGGGATAGTCCGAGCGTGTTAACAACCGTCGCAGGCAATCCGGTGAGAGGCCGTGTAAGTGAATCACGGGCGTGAAAGCGAGTGCCAACAGCGAAAGGCAGTCTGGACGAAGCAGAAAGTATGAATCTAATAACAAACAGCAGAGGGCAGCTATGCTTGTCCTCTGTATGGAATAAGGAGGGCGATCTGCAGTTGTGCGGTTCGCACTCTTACATAAAAGACAGGAGGATATTATGGAACTTAGAATTGACCCCGAATTTGAGGAAAAGATACCACCCCTTACCGCAGAAGAATTTCAGCAACTTGAGGATAACATCCTTGCCGATGGTATCGTAATCAATCCCATCATTGTGTGGAACGGCGTAATTGTGGATGGGCATAATCGCTACCGTATCGCAGCGAAACACCCTCACATTTTATTTACGACCTGTGAAAAAGAATTTGCCGACCGGTATGAAGCGATTGCCTGGATTTGTAAAAACCAGCTTGGTCGCAGAAATCTGACCTTCGAACAAAAGAAGTATCTCATTGGAAAACAGTATGAAGCCGAAAAAGCAAGTCACGGAGGTGAGCGAGGTAATCAATACACAAATTTGGCAAGTTGCCAAGTTGACAACTTGCCAAACAAGGAAAGGACCTGTGAGCGTATTGCCAAGGAGAATGGCATCAGCAGCAGGTCTGTTTGCCGTGCAGAGGCTTTTTCAAAAGCGGTAGATATTGCGGATGAGATTGAACCGGGCATCCGTGATGAAATCCTCGCAGGCAGAATCAAACCGACAGAGAAAGAAATCCATGCTCTTGCAAGAGCCGACCCGGAGGAAAGACCGGAGATGATAGCTGATCTTCGCAAACCTCCTGCGGAGAAAGCAAAATCAGCAAAATCGGAAAAGCCGCCCAATAAATCACTTTCACAGCTGCAACAAATATCCGAGGATATGCTGTCAGCAAAAAGCAGAGGGACTCAGGCAGATATGCTTTATGAGCTGGAGGACGCTTTGGATTCCCTGATGTTCCGGTGGACGATGTGCATCGGGAACTATCGGGACTATTTTGCCGATGAAGCGTGTCGTTCCGAAATCAACCATCTTGTCCAAACAGGACTTGAATACCTACAACAAATTGAAAAAGGAGAATTACCGATATGAAGACAAAGCAGTTTACTTACAGAGAAATGGTCCTCTCCAGTTCCCAGGTGGAAGTTCCGAGACAGACCTATCAGCGTAACTTCAACGCAAAACGTGCCCAGAAGATTGCCGAGGAGTTCGATGAGCGTATTGCAAACGAACCCAAGGTCAGCTACCGTGACGGACGGTATTTTGTATTCGACGGTCAGCACACCATCGCCGCCCGCAAGCTGCTCAACAATGGAGAGGATGTTTCCATCAAGTGCAGGGTATATTTCGGGATGACCGAACAGGACGAAGCCCTGCTCTTTGCCCAGCAGTTCGGTGTGTCGGCTCCGCTGTCTGCCGGTGCCCGTCTCCGTGCTCAGATTTTCGGTGGCGACCCCATCGCAATCGCATTTATGGAGGCGAACAGGGACATCGGGATTCAGCTTGACTACGACCAGGAACGAGGTCTGAACCGCATCGGCTGTATCCAGACAGCGTTTGACGCCTATTTGAAAATCGGCGAGGAGCGCTATAAAGAATCCATGAATATTCTGAAAACCGTTTGGAACGGTGAACCCGATTCCTTCCGTGCGGAAAATGTTCTCGGAATTACCCGTTTTGTAGACCTCTATCACGAGGAATACTGCCGCAGCCGCCTTATTGCCCAGCTTCGTCTTGTTGACCCTTTGACGGTTTACCGTGAGGGACGTGCAACGGGCATCAATCTTGCCGGCTACAAGAAATATTTGTTTCAGGTCTTCCGCATCTACAACGGAAACAGCAAAAAATACGCTCTCAAAATGAAATTTTAATATATCCCTCTCATGGCGACCGCAAAGAAAAAGGCGGTCGCTTTTACATATCCGCTATGGAATGTAGAAAGGAACTTAGCCTATGAAAGAAAACTGGAATTATCGCCGGGGCGATATTTACCTTGTTGACCTCGGCACGAATGTCGGCTCGGAACAGGGTGGCTGCCGTCCGGTATTGCTTTTGCAAAATGATGTGGGCAACCACTTTGCTCCTACGCTCATCGTCGCTCCGGTTACTTCCCGTTACTGGAAGAAATCGAAACAGCCGACCCATACGCTGATTGAGGGAATACAGAATCTTAACAGCCCGTCGGTCGTTTTGGCGGAACAGCTATTAACCATTGACAAGATGCGTGTGATGAAATATCTCGGCAAGGTGCCGGAGGAACAGATGCTGGCAGTTGATAGAGCCGTAAAGATCAGCCTTGGATTGGAGATGACCCATATTACAAGAATTTAAGTGAGAAAATTTGCATAGTTATGAACGAGACTGTAAAAAGGAGGGGCTGTATGCAATCTTCATCTATTGTAAATATGAAAAATATTGACCTTTCCACAGTAGACAGAGATGAGCTGGTGGACATCCGTGATGTGAAGGTCAATACGGCACTTCCCAAACGGGAACGTGCCCTTGATTTTATCCGCCAGATTGGAAATCCCTACTGTTACAAGCACGGCAAATATGTCGTTAAGGTTGGTTTCTCCGATACAGAGGTATCCCTGGAAGAACGGCTTGCGGGGTACATTCGATCCAAGTGTTGACATCCTCGACAGGACGGGACAGAAACCGTACAATATAGGCAGGACTAAAACGACGCTCTTTTGCTCGGTAGTTTTGCTGAATACTGAGATAAGGAGTGTACCATTATGCTGAATACGCAGAACAAGATTTGGAACGCCACCCTTTATCTCCGTCTGTCCCGTGACGATGGTGATAAGGAGGAATCCAACAGCATCACCGGGCAGCGGGAGCTGCTCCGTGATTACATATCGCAGAGACCCGAACTTCGGGAATATGCGGTAAGAATTGACGACGGTTTTTCCGGTTCGACTTTTGATAGACCGAGTTTCCAGAAGATGATCGAGGACGTAAAGGCAGGACGAACGGACTGCATTATTGTAAAGGACCTCTCTCGCTTCGGGCGTAATTATCTGGATGCCGGCGAATATATCGAAAAGATATTCCCATTTCTGGGCGTCCGGTTCATCGCCGTCAACGACAACTATGACAGTCTCGGAGATAAAAAAACCTCCGATGACCTCATCATCCCATTTAAGAACCTCATAAACGAAGCCTATTGCCGGGATATTTCGGTGAAGATTCGTTCGCAGCTTGAAATCAAGCGGAAAAACGGACAGTTCCTTGGCTCCTTTGCTGCTTTCGGGTATCTGAAAGACGAGCAGGATAAAAATAAACTGGTGGTTGACCAGTACGCCGCTGATATTGTCCGTGACATTTTCAAATGGAAATTAGAGGGCGTAAGTCCCCAGGATATAGCCGACGCTCTGAACAGGCTCGGCGTCCTTTCTCCGATGGAATACAAACGCTCCCTTGGAATGAAGTTTACCACTTCTTTCAAAACTAATGCAAAAGCCGTATGGTCGGCGGGAACGGTCATCCGCATTCTGAAGAACCCAATCTATACCGGAGTTCTTGTACAGGGCAAGGAGACCACGCCGAGCTATAAGGTTCACAAGCGGATTACCAAAGATGAAAGCGAATGGACGGTCATAGAGGACAGCCATGAAGCGATTATTTCCAAGATTGACTTTGACAGCGTTCAAAAGGTGCTGAAGTGCGATACACGCCGCAGTCCGGGCGGTAAGGCTGTCGGGCTGTTCAGCGGAATGCTTTTCTGCGGTGATTGCGGTGCCAGCATGGTTCGCAAGACTGTTCCCGCAGGAGAAAAGAAATATGTGTATTATGTCTGCTCCGCACACAAACAGGACAAGAGCTGCTCACCCCATCGAATGAGGGATGTTGCTTTAGAGGAAATCGTTTTAGACAGCGTAAAACAGCACATCAGAGAAGTAATTGATATGAGTGAGCTGCTTACGATTACCGATACAGCTCCACTCAGAACCGCACAGGCTCAAAAGGTACAAAGACAGCTCGATAAGAAGCATGAGGAATACGAAAAGCTCCAAAAACTGCTGATGTCCTTATATGAAAATCTCACGGAAGGGATCATCGACCGTGAAGAATATACACGGCTCAAAGCCAGCTTTACAGCTCGTGCCGATGAAGCGGAAAAGCAGATGGACGCACTCAGGGAAAATCTGAAAGAGATACAGAACCACGGAACTGAAAACGCATGGATGAATGAGTTTACCAAACGGCAGGGGCTGACCTCTCTTGACCGTGCCGTGGTGGTTGCTTTGATTGATAAGATACTGATCCACTCAAACGATGTGGTGGAAATCATCTATCGCTGGCAGGATGAATTTGCCTGGCAGCTTGATATTCTTCGCAGCAGCAGGCTGCAGGAGGTAGTGTAATGGCAAGGACAAAACGAAAGATAAATCCTCTTGTGCAGGAGGCGGAACTCGTTGCCCCTGCTCCGGCAACAAAAATCTACAAAACAGCCGCCTATGTCCGTTTGTCCGTAGAGGACAGCGGCAAGCCCGGTGCGGATACGATTGAGGGGCAGAAAGCTTTGCTGACTGCCTTTATTGAAAGCAAGTCCGATATGGAGTTTGTCTCCCTGTTCTGTGACAACGGGCGAACAGGTACGGATTTTGACAGACCTCAGTTTGAAAAGATGATGGAAGAAGTTAGGAAAGGTCGTGTCAACTGTATTGTGGTCAAAGACCTTTCACGCTTTGGTCGTAACTACAAGGAAACCGGCAATTATCTGGAACGCATTTTCCCATTCCTCGGAGTCCGGTTCATTGCCGTTAATGACAACTTTGATACGCTGACCGCAGAGAGAACCCAGGACGGATATATCGTGCCTCTGAAAAATCTCATCAATGAGGTTTACAGCAAGGATATATCCAAGAAATCCGCATCCGCACTTCATGTTAAGCAGCAGCGTGGCGAGTTCATCGGGGCGTGGGCACCCTATGGGTATCGCAAAGACCCCGATGACAAGCATCATCTTATTATCAACGAAGAAACAGCCCCTACGGTTCGTCAGATATTCAAATGGCGTTCCGAAGGTGTCAGCGTGGTGCAGATCGGGCGTAGGCTCAACGATGCCGGTATTCTTTCTCCGTCTGCCTATCTCTACGAGACGGGCGAAGTCAAGACAGAAAAATATAAAGGTGTACCGTGGCATACGCAGGTCTTGAAAAATCTGCTTTCGCACCCCGTTTACATAGGTCACATGGTTCAAGGGAGAAAAAAGCAATCTTTCTACGAGGGAAAGCGGCAGACCTATGTGGACGAAGCCGATTGGATTATCGTCCGTAATACCCATGAACCGATTGTTGACGGGGAAACCTTTGAGAAGGTTCAGCAGATTGCCAAGCAGAAAAAGAGTGAATACCACGAAAGGCTTGGAAAATTTGCTCATCTGGAGCATACGGAAAACATTCTGCAGGGGCTTGTATGGTGTCCAAACTGCAACAGACCATTGGTTCGCTACAAGAATGTGAGCCACGGGACAAAGCTGTGGTACACCTATATCTGCCCCGGTCATGCCGATGATCCTGCCCGATGCCCGTTTGTAAGCATACGGGAGGAAGATTTGAGCGACGTCCTTTTCACTGCAATCCAATCTCAGATACAGCTTGCCGCTGATTTAGAGGATGTGGTCAAACGACTGAACGCAGAGCCGGGATTTCGCCGCCAGCGTTCCGATGTGGCTGCAAAACTTGAAGCTGCAAGGCGAACCTTGAAACGCAGTCAATCCCTCTATGACAGCCTCTATCAGAATTATGTGGAACAGCTTATGACTGAGCAGGAATATGTGACGCTCAAAGCAAGGTACAAAGCGGAAGCAGAAGAAGCCGAACGGCTGATCGCCGTGCTGGAGCAGAAACAGCGTGAAAGCAAGGTCTATACGGCTGAGAACCGTTTTCTCACAGAGTTCCGTTCTTTCATGGGAACGGACACGCTCACAAAAGAAATGGCTTTGGCACTTGTAGAACGCATCTATGTAGACGCCGACAGAAACATTGATATTCGCCTGCGTTATCGGGACGAATACATGGCATTGCTGAAATTTATTGAAGGGAGGGCTGCTGTATGAGAGTGGCAATGTATCTCCGTCTGTCCAGCGAGGACGGCGACTTAAAGGATACGGGTAAAGCCGAATCCGAGAGTATATCCAATCAGCGGGGACTGTTGCAGAGCTTCATCAGCAGCCGCCCTGAGTTCAGCGGTTGGGAAATCTCCGAGTTCTGTGATGACGGCTGGAGTGGTAAGAACTTTGAAAGACCGGATTTTCTCAGAATGATGGAACAGGTAAAGCGGGGACAGATACATTGTATCGTAGTCAAAGACCTATCCCGTTTCGGGCGTGATTACCTTGTGGTCGGCAACTACATCAGCCGTGTATTTCCGTTCCTTGGCGTTCGGTTCATTGCCGTCAACGATGGTTTCGACAGTTCCAGACCGCAGGACATTGATAGCCTTGATACCTCTTTTAAGACGCTGATTTATGACCTGTACAGCCGTGAACTTTCCGGCAAGGTCAAAAACGCCAAGCGTATGCGGGCAGAAAAAGGCTTGTTTCTCAGTCCATTCGCTCCGTATGGTTATGTAAAAGACCCGGTCGATAAAAACCGCCTCCTTATAGATAAAGAAGCGGCAGAGATTGTTCGTAGGATTTTCGCATGGACGATTGATGGAGCAAGACCCACGGAAATCGCCGCCACTCTCAATCGAGAAGGCGTTCCCACACCGATGCTGTACAAACGGGCGGCGGGATGTTCCCGTGACCGTTGGCCGAGCATCCATGAGGAAAACTTCTGGACGCAGGGCAACATCTTCAAGATACTCCGAGACGAACGCTACATCGGGAAATGCGTCTATGGTAAGCGTGAGCGTGATATGGTGGGCAGCTGGCACACCGTTAAACGCAGTAAGGCGGATTGGATTGTAGTAGACGAGACCCACGAGGGCATTATTTCAAAGGAAGATTTTCAGAAGGTGCAAAGTCGTATGAAAGAGTACAAGGAATTTGTTCCAAGCGTATCTGAAAAAAATCCGCTTCGCAAAAAAGTGATTTGCGGAACCTGTGGATTTGCTATGGCACTCTCCAATACGAAGAACGCCAAATACCATTGCCGTACTTCACGTCTGGAAACGGATTTTGACTGTGCCTCCGAGGGTATTCTTCAAGCGGATATTCACGAAATGGTCGTAACCTTGATTCGCACCTATGCCGCTTATGCGGTCAGCTTGGAGCACCTGCTTCTGTTACAGAAAGAGCGTATCCAGGCAGAGAAAAAGCAAGCCCGACGTGAGCTTGCCGTACTGCAGAGCCGTAAAAATCAGTTTGAAAAAGCTCTCCAGGATCTATATGAAAAACTGATTGATGGTACAATCGACAGGGAGACTTACCTCTCCCATAAGGCAAACAACCAATCCAAGATGCAAGAACTTTCCGAGCAAATGGACCGTCTTGAAAGAACTACGCAGACCACAACTGAGCAAGGTGGAGCTTTTATTGAAAAATATAAAGAGTACACCGAGCTGGAAACGCTGACCTCAGATATAGCAAACGACGTTGTGAAGCGTGTTACAGTTTACAAGGACGGCGGCATTGAAATCGAGCTTACCTTGCGTGACGAGTTGGAGAAGCTGCTGGCTTGCCTTGAAACGGTGGACGCAGCTTCATAAACCAAAAAGACCAAAGAAATTTCAGAAATTTTTTAGTCCTTACTTGACAGCGGCTGA
>ENA-UOJJ01000505-UOJJ01000505.1-human-gut-metagenome-genome-assembly--contig:-CS66-NODE-505-length-65478-cov-21.867508_pt1 | contig 65478 bp, 57 predicted proteins | sample MGYA00242343_ERZ723890 | MGnify/ENA metagenome assembly ERZ723890
ACGTCGCCCGCCGCACCTGCGGCTACATCGGCACCCAGTTCTGGAACCAGGGCCGCACGCAGGAGATCAAGGAGCGCGTGCTGCATCTGTAACACGCGAAATCAAAAATAACCGGCGGGCGTGTCCATATGGCGCGCCCGCTGTCTGCGAGGAATTGCTATTATGTATTATGGGGAGATCAAAACCTGCGACATTGCCAACGGCGTCGGCGTGCGCGTGACGCTGTTCGTCTCCGGCTGCACGAACCACTGCTACAACTGCTTTCAGCCGCAGACGTGGGATTTTCACTACGGCAAGCCCTTTGACGCGGCGGCCGAGCAGGTGATTTTTGCCGAGCTGGAAAAGCCCTTCATCCGCGGCCTGACGCTGCTCGGCGGCGATCCGTTCGAGCCGGAAAACCAGCGTGCGCTCGTGCCGTTTCTGCGCCGGGTGCGCGCACGGTTCCCGGAAAAGGACATCTGGGCGTATTCGGGCTTCACGCTCGACAAGGAGCTCACCGTTGACGGCGCGCACCCGCGCTGCGAGGTCACGGACGAGATGCTCTCGCTCATTGACATCCTTGTTGACGGACGCTATGTGGACGCGCAGCGCAACATCAGCCTGCGCTTTCGCGGCTCGGAAAATCAGCGCATCATTGACATGGACCGGACCCGCGCGGCGGGCCGCATCGTACTCTGGGAGGGCATGAACGGATGGAAGTAAAGATTCAGAAACTGCGCCCCGGCGCCGTGACGCCCCGCCGCGGCAGTGCGGACGCCGCCGGCTACGATCTCTATGCCTGCCCGGCGGACGGGCAGAGCGTCACCATCGCGCCGCACGCGACGGCCATGATCGGCACGGGCCTCGCCCTCGCCATCCCGGCAGGGTATTTCGGCGGCGTGTTCGCGCGCAGCGGGCTGGCCTCCAGGCAGGGGCTGCGCCCGGCCAACTGCGTCGGTGTGATCGATGCCGACTACCGCGGCGAGTGCACCGTCGCGCTGCACAACGATACGGACGAGCCGCGCACCGTCGCCCCCGGCGACCGCATCGCCCAGCTCGTGATCCTGCCGTTTCTCGCGGTGGAATTTTCGGACGCCGACACGCTCGACGAAACTGACCGCGGCGCGGGCGGCTTTGGCAGCACCGGCCGGTAAACAGAATAGAAAGAGCCCGATCCCCGGAGCAGCGCTCCGGGGATCGGGCTTCTTTTATGTTCAGCGGTCGGCAGCGAACACGGGCGAGAACTCATCGAGCCGCTCGGAGGTGTAGCGCCGGGTATTGTCCTCGCACACGGGCAGCATCTGCTGCGTGAAGGCGGCGCAGCGCGCCCACTCATCCGTCACCTTGTCGCTGTGCGCGGTGTTCAGGTCGTAGTGCGTCGTGAGATAGTCGGCGAGGTAGGGCGTGAACTTCTCCGCGCCGAAGACGTTCAGGTGCTCGGCGTTGGCGAAGTCGCTCAGCGGGTCGAGGCCGATGGCGTCTATCTGCGTGTCGAAATTCACGAAGTCGTAGCCGTACTCCTGCACGACGGATTCAAGCTTTGCAAACACGGCGTCATAGTTTTCAATGACGGTGCGGTGCGGGAAGCGGGCAAAGAGCACGTTTTGAATGCCAAGCTTCTTTGCTGTCTCGCAGAAGGTGCGCAGGCTCTGCTCGTTGAAATTGTCGAGCTCCTGCTGGCGCACGGGGATCTCATCCGTTTCCGTGAGGAACATGGAGATGGACAAAAACGGCTTAGTGTACGAGTAGCCCACGCTGCGGGCCTGCTGCTGCAGGGAGAGCGAGCGGCGGATGTCGCCGGCGCACTTCCAGAACGTGTGGTATTTGAGCAGCGGGAAGTAGTACGTCGAGCGCTTCTCGGCCGGGATGCACGTGCGGATGGTGTCGAGTTTGTTGGCCGACAGCGGGATTGTGTCGATCCATTTGCGCAGCGCGGCGTGCGAAAACTCGTCGCGCTCTTCTGCGGTGTACAAAAAGCCGTTGACCTCCACGACGTAGACACCGGGGGTCTGGCGCCGGGCGGCCTCACGCAGCATGGAGGGGTACATGGTCCCCTGTGCGGCCGACACGGCCAGCGGATAGCTCGTAAAGCCCGCGTGCTGCCACGCCAGCGGCGCGCAGTAGTCCGTGAACGTCTCGCTCGCGCCGAGGATCATGACATCGAGCGAATTTTTCGGCTCGAGGTAGAAGCTGTGGACATACTGCTGCTCGGTGGCGTCGTTCACGGCCAGCAGGCGCGAGAGCGCGCCGTAGAGCAGCGCCGCCACGAGCAGAAACGCGATGACGCGCACGACGGTTTTGGTTTTGGAACGGTTTTGTTTCATAACGTCCTCGAAGATACAGGGTCAGCGGTAGACCGAAAATTCCGGTGAAAATTCGTTGTAGTTTCCGCCGTCGCCCGGTGTTTTCTGTTCGCAGATGGGCAGCATGTGCGCCACAAATTCCGCGCAGCGCGCCCATTCGGCGGTCACCTTGTCGCTGTGCGCGGCAGTCAGGTCGTATTGCTCGGAGAGGTACTGCCCGAACCAGGCGGTAAACTTCTCCATGCCGAATACGTTCATGTGTTCGTTGTCGCAGAAGTCGCCGTCCAGCTCCAGACCGATGCTGTCCATCTGCTCGTCGCAGTTGAGAAAGCCGTAGCCATATTCGCGCACAATGTCCGCAAGCTGCGAAAGGACAGAGGGGTCGCTGAGCACCGTGCGGTGCGGAAAGCGCACGAAGAGCACATTCTCCACCCCGAGCTGTTTGGCCCGCTCGCAGAAATCGCGCAGCGTCTGTTCATTTTCCGCGCTCAGCTCCAGAGATTTGACCTGACGCTCGCCGGTCTCCACTTTCGGGATGACCTCAAAGGACTTGGTCAGCGAATAGCCGGTCCGGCGCATGGTCAGCTGATCTTTGGCAGCCCCGCCCCAGACGTCCGGCTCGATCCAGGTGTCATGGTACTTTTCCATGCGGAAAAAATAGGACGACTGCTGGTCTTTCGGCACGCAGTCTGCGATCGTCTGTGCCTTGTTGCGCGACATCGGGATGTTGTCGAGCCATTTGTGCAGGCCGGTGTCCGTTTCGTCCTGATTGAAGTCGTACAAAAAGCCGTTGATCTCCACGACGACGACCTTTGGCGTTTGCCGGCGCATGGTTTCGGTGAGCATGGAGTCATACAGGCATGACGGCATGCTCGACACGGCCAGCGGATAGCTCGTAAAGCCATACTGCTGCCACGCCAGCGGAGAGCTGAAGCCGGTGTAGAGCTCGCTCTCGCCGAGCATGACGACGTCGAGCGAATCCTGCGGTTCCAGATAAAAGCCGCGGATATGGCGCATATCCCACGTATTGTTCACGCTCAGCACATTGGCCGCGGCGCTGTAGAGCAGCACGACAATGAGCAGAAAGATGACGGCACGCAGGGCGCGTTTTTGAGGCTTGGAACGTTGCTGCATAGGCTTTGCGCTTTCTGTGCCGGGGCGGCACGGTTGGATCATCGGGTCAGCGGTAGGCGTCAAACGCCGCCGAAAACTCGTTGAGGGTCTGTTTGGTGTTGTCCGCCGCCTGCTGCTGGCAGGTGGGCAGGATCTGCGCCATAAAATCGGCGCAGCGCTGCCACTCGGCGGTGACGGTCTCGCTGTGCGCAGTCGTCAGGTCATAGTGTTCCGAGAGATATTGCCCGAACCAGGCGGTGAACGTCTCCATGCCGATGGCGTTGAGGTGGTCGGAGTCCATGAAATCAGCGCAGCGGTCGAGCCCGATCGTGTCGAACGCGTCGTGCAGGTCGAGCAGCTCATAGCCATAGCCGCCGACTACGGCCGCCACGTCGGCGAACACGTTCGGGTCGGTCGTCTGCGTGCGGTGCGGCATACGCAGAAAGAGCACGTTTGCGCCGAGTGAGCGCGCCTGCGCGCAGAAATCGCGCAGGTACTGCGCGTTCGCGCCGCTGAGCGTCAGCGGCCGGGTGTCCGGCTGATCGGCGTCCGTGAGCGACTGGCCGATGGCCTCAAAGCTCTTCGTGAGCGAGTAGCCGGTCTTGTCCATCGCGCGCAGACGCTGCTGCACCGGCAGCCACGTGTCCGGCTGGTACCAGTTGGCATGGTATTTTGCGATGTTGAAGTAAAACGAGGTCTGCAGCTCCGCAGGCACGCAGGTGCGGATGGTCTCGATCTTATTGCGCGACCAGGGCATATTGTCGAGCCACTTGCGGAGGTTGGCCTCGAGCTTTTCGGGGTCCTCGTCCGTGAGGAAGCCGTCGATATCCACGACGATGAGCTTCGGGTGCTGGCGGTTCACCGCCTCCGTGAGCAGGGAGCCGTAGAGCCGGGCGGGGATGTTCGACACGGCCAGCGGATAGCTTGTAAAGCCATAGTCCCGCCACGCGAGCGGGGCGCTGTAGCCCGTGTAGAGCTGGCTCGCGCCGATGAGCACCACGTCGAGGCTGTCCTCCGGCTCGAGGAAGAAGCCGTGCACGTGGCGCATGTCCCACTCGTTGTTCACAACGAAGGCCGGCGAAATGAGCCCGATGCCCAGCACGGCGATGAGCACGAAAATGACCGCGCGCAGCGCCGTGCGGGTCCTGGAGATGCGTCCGCTTCCCATGGCTTAAAACTGCATGTACACGAACTCGGACGCCTGCACGCCCGGGCCGTAAACGCCCATGAGCACGACGGCGAAAATGCCGCCGAGCAGCACGACCCAGCGCAGGGCGAGGCGCTTCTCGTCGAGGATCTCGCGGATGGTGCGCTGCGAGCGCTCCTGAATGACGGAGGCGACGAAGATCACGATCGTGCCGAACAGCAGCACGGCCCAGTCATACTTCGTCAGCGGCAGAGCCTCGAGCACGGCACTCGGCCGCAGCTGCGACAGGTGCAGGTCGGTCACGGATTTGGCCATCATGCCCATGGCGGCGCGGAAGCCGTCGGCAATGTCAAAGTAATAGCCGATGAGCACGACCACGAACGTGCGCAGCATGGAAAACACCTGATACCACGCGCTCTTGCGCTCGATGTGCAATCCGGCGACGACCTTGTCCGACACCGGCTGCAGCAGCGTGGACACGAGGATGACCATGCCGTTCCAGAAGCCGAAGGCGACGTACTTCCAGCTCGCGCCGTGCCAGATGCCGATGACGAGGAACGTGATGAGCGAGGCCACGGCCGTCGGCAGGACCTTGCCGATGTGGTTGCCGAGGTGCTGTTTGGCGTGGCGGCCCCAGTTGAGGAACGCCTTCGAGATCGACAGCGGGTAAAACAGGTAGTTGCGCAGCCAGTCGCCGAGGGAAATGTGCCAGCGGTGCCAGTACTCGGTGAGCGTGCGCGAGAAGTACGGCCGGCGGAAGTTTTCGCCCATGGTGATGCCGAACATCTGCGCCACGCCGCGCGAAATGTCGATGCCGCCGGAGAAGTCGGCATACAGCTGCAGCGCGTACACGAGCGCAGCCAGCAGCACGTAGGTGCCGGCGTAGTCGGTGTACGCCCCGGCGACGGTGTGGATCATGCCCACGGCGCGGTCGGCGATGACGAGCTTCTTGAAAAAGCCCCACAGGATCAGCTCCGCACCGTAGCGGATGTTGTCAAAGTTATATTTGTGCTCGTCGTAGAGCTGGTGCGCCAACTGGTCGTACACGCCGATCGGGCCCTGAATGATCTGCGGGAAGAAGGACACGAACAGCGCGAGCTTGCCGACGTTGCGCTCGGCGGGGACCTTCTCGCGATAGACGTCTAGCACATATCCCATGGACTGGAACGTGTAAAACGAGATGCCCAGCGGCAGCAGCAGTCCGATGTGGCCGAGCGAGACCGTCAGCCCTATGGACGCGAAGAGCGCCTCCATGGACTCGGCAAAGAAGTTATAGTATTTCAGCACGGCAAGGATGCCGAAGTTGAACACCAGAATGCCGATCATGAGCGCCTTGCGGCGGGACTTGCAGCGCTTTTTATACGCCTTGCGTTCCTCGCGCTCCCAGTCCTGCTTGTGCGCGGCGACGGTCTGCTCCATGCGCGCGGTCATGGCGTCCATGCCGCGGGCGCCGAAGTAGGTCGTGAGCGTCGTGATGACGATAAAGCCCATGTACCGCAGGCACACGAACGCGTAAAACGCGTAGCTGCCGATGAGCAGCACCACCCACTGGAACCGCTTCGGTACCAGGTAGTACAGCACCAGTAGCGCGAGCACCAGCAGATAAAACGACAGCGATGTCAGAGTCATTTTCCGTCCTCCAGCGTCTGGCAGGTGTTGAGCACGTCGGTCGCGAACCGGTCGCGCACGAGCGTGAAGGCCCCGTCGCGGTACAGCGCCACGCGCGGCATGTCACGCGACAGGAACACGGACACGCCCTCCGTCACGGAGTACGCGCCGCAGCGGCCGAGGGCGATCACGTCGCCCACGCACAGGGGCGGCAGCTGCGCCTCGCGCACCAGCACGTCCGCCGTTGTGCACAGGCTGCCGCAGAGCATCCACGGCCCGGCGGCGTCCGCGCTCTCGCGCAGGAGCGTCAGCGGCGGGACCTGCATGCCCATGAGCTGGCCGTCATACTTGACCTGGTGCATGCCGCCGTCGCACACGGCGTAGTTCACGCCGAGGTTGCACTTGGCATCCGCCACGCCGGTGAGGAACGTCCCGCACGGCGCTGCGAAAAAGCGGCCCATCTCGATCGTGAGCGGGTACTTTTCGCCGAAGGTGCGGATGTGCGCCGCCGCCGCGTCGAGCAGCGCGCAGTCGCGCGCCTCGGCGTCCTCGCGGAAGCACTCGGCGTTCAGCCCGGGGCCGTATTCCACGTGCTGCGCCGTGAAGCCGTATTGCTCGTGCAGCATCGTGAGGTACTCGTCCAGATGCGCGAGCTCCTTTGCAATCACGGCGTCCTTGCGCTTTTGCGTGCCGGAAAAGTAGTGGATGCCCACGATCGTCACGTTCGGGAACTCCGCGCGCCGGGCGACGAGATCCGCCAGTGCGTCGGGATCCATGCCGAACTGGCTGCCGGCGGTCAGGCGCGGCAGCACGCGGACGTGCTTTCCCTGCGCGGCCGCGGCGGCGCAGATGAGGTCAAAGTGCAGCGTGCTCTCGGCCGTGAGCAGATCTGCCCCCAGCGCGACGGCGCGCGCGACATCGTCCGCGCCCTTGTTCACACCGGAGTACAGGATGCGCTCCGGCGGGATGCCGAGCCTTTCGCAGATCGTCAGCTCGCCGGGGGAGCACACCTCCACCCAGCGGAACACGTCCGGCAGGCCGCGCAGCACGAAGGGGTTGGCCTTCATGGAGTAGCACAGATTTACATCAGAGCCGAACGCGGCGCGCACCCTTTGAGCGCGCGCCGTGAAGGCCTCCAGATCAAACAGATACAGCGGCGTGCCGTATTTCGCGGCCGCCGTCCGGAGTGCAGTCTTGTCCATCAGTCCTCGTCCTGCAGGCGCTGCACCATGGCCAGCAGACGCTTGGCGGAGTTGAAGTTCTCCGGCACGAGGTCCTTGGCGCCGATCTCGATGTCGAACGCGTCGTTGAGCGCCGCGACGAGCGACACGATGTCGAACGACTCGAGAATGTGGTCGTCGATGAGGGCGGTCTCGGTCTCAAAATCCACGTCGGGGCGCAGATCGGTCAGAATGTCCATCAGTTCCTGTTCCATAGTAATATACCTCCTGAAGTAAGTAGGATCAGCAAAATCAGTGTTTGGCCGCGGCGGTGATGCGCTCGGCCAGCGCGCGCATGTTCGTCTTGCCGTTGTCGAGCCGGGGCATGGCGTCCAGCTGCTCGATCTTGCGCGGCACCATAAAGCCCGGCAGATCGGCGCGCAGGGCGACGGCGATGTCGCGCTTGGTCACGCCCTCGCCGGTGTAAAACAGCCAGATCTGCTCGTGCGCCTGGTCATAGAGCGCGCAGCAGTCTTCCACGCCGGGCACCTTCGCCGCGGCGAGGTCGATCTCCCCGAGCTCCACGCGGTGGCCGAGGTGCTTGACCTGCCGGTCCTTGCGGCCGTGGAACATGAGGTTGCCGTCGGGCGCGAAGTGCCCGAGGTCGCCGGTCTTATAGATGCGCTCGTCGTATGCGTGGTTGAGCGGGTTTTGCAGGAAGCTCTCGGCCGTTTTCTCGCGGCTGTTGTAGTAGCCCAGCGCGAGGATGGGCCCCTTGACGCAGATCTCGCCGATCTCGCCGTCGGGCACGGCCTCATTGCGCTCCGAGAGCAGAAACACCTCGTAGTGCGGGTACGGCTTGCCGATCGGCAGCACGTCGGTGTCCTCCACCAGACCGGGCACGACGTAATACGTACACGAGGCGGTCGCCTCCGTGGGGCCGTACTGGTTGACGAACCGCGCCTCCGGCAGCGCGAGCTGCCACTGGCGCAGGCAGCTGCACGGCATCACCGAGCCGGAGAAGCACACCTTGCGCAGATGCTGCGGCACGCTGCACTCGAACGCGCCGAGCGCGGCCGGCACCGTCAGCGCCGAGACGCTCCAGCCCACGGCCGTGACGCCCTTGTCGTTCATGTATTCGAACAGACGCTCCGGCGACATGAAAAGTTCCTTCGGGATGATGGCCGTCGTCGCGCCGAAGCGCAGCGGCAGATAGATGTCGCGCACGGCGGCGATGTAGTCCAGCGGCGACTGGTTGCCGAGCACGTCCTCGCGCGCGATGCCCATCACGCCGGCGTAGTCCTCGATGTAGCACATGAGCGAGTGCTGCGCCGTGATCACGCCCTTGGGCGTACCGGTCGAGCCGGAGGTGAAGATGATGTACAGCGGGTCGAGCTCTCTGGCCCGCGCGCGGCAGTCTGCGAGCAGCGCCGCGTCCTCGCTGCCCTCGAGCAGCTCCTCCGCGATGAGGATCGTGCCGGAAAAGTCCAGCGTCTTCGCCTTGTCGTAAAACGCGCGCTGCACGATCATCAGGTCGGTGTCGAGCGTATTTAAAATAGAGTTGAGCCGGTGTACGGGCATCGTCCCGTCCATCGGGGCGTAGCAGCACCCGGCGTACACCGCGCCGAGAAACACCGCCGGCGTGTGCGCGTTGCGCCCGCTCATGACGGCAATGGGTTTTTTCTGCCCGGCGCGGAACTTTGCCGCCGCCGTACCGATGATGCGCGCCTCGCGCCGCACGTCGGCAAACGTCACCGCGCTGTCCTCATCGAGAAAAGCGGGCTTGTCCGGACAGGCTGCGGCGGTGGTTTCCAGCCAGTCGAGCACGTTGGTTTCCATGCTTGCCAGCTCCTTTCCGATAAATGTCCATAATCGCCTTATCCTATCATGTTTTTCACGCAAAAACAAGTCGCCATGTGTCATATTTAAGAAAAGGTAAGAATGTGGCGCCTCGGCAGGGGAGCTCGAGGGGGCCCGCCCGTCTCGAATTGAATGAATGTAAAAGACCGGATGCATCCGGTCTTTTTCCCTTGACGCATCCGCGCCCGCAAAGTACAATAGAAATTACCAAAAACAAGCGCTCCGCGGCGCAGCAGAATTTGCATGTTTTTCGGCATATTTTGCAGCCTCTTGTCTGTTATTGCCAAAATCAAACCCGGGAAATTGTGAACAATTCTCCTTCCACATTTGTGGAGAATGTGGTATACTTTGGGAAACTGCGTGAATCTTTCGCGCGCGGTTTCGACGCGTTTTGCGTCTGTCGTGTGCTATGATCGTTCCGGTTTCCGGGCACGGACCGGCGGCTCCGCGAAGGGGGGGGAATGCAGCGGAGCGGAAAGGAAGGTCACAGATGTCAAAGAGAGTTCAGAAGGTGTGGAACGCTGTCACCACCGTGCTGGTGATCCTGGTTGTCGTTCTGGCGCTGCTTCTGGTGGGGGTCCGGCTGGTCGGCCTCCGGCCGATGTGCGTCCTGTCCGGCAGCATGGAACCGACTTATCACACCGGCTCGCTCATCTATGTCAAGCCCTGCGCGCCCGAGGACGTGCAGGTCGGCGATCCGATCACGTTCGTGGTCAATGAGGATCTCGATGTCGTCACGCACCGCGTCGTCTCCATTGATGCGGAAAATCAGCACTTTTATACGAAGGGAGACGCAAACGATGCGCCCGACGGCGCACCCGTCTATTTCAAGAACCTCATCGGCCGCCCGGTGTTCACCATCCCGTACCTGGGTTATGTCTCGCACTGGGTCTCGAACCCGCCCGGCATGTATCTGGCCATCGCGCTCGCGCTCGTGCTCATCATCCTGACGTTCCTGCCGGATGTGCTGCGCAAAGCGTCGGAGGTGGACGCGCGCGACGCGGCCCGCCGTGCACAGGCGGACAAGCCCGGCGATGCCCAGGATGCCAAAAATTCCGGCGAAAATATGGAAAAATAAAGGTCCCGTGCAATATTTTGCCTGTTCGTGCATTAACTTAGTGATTGCTGACAGCGCCCGGCACGGTGCTGTTGGACATAGGAAGCTTTGAACAAAATTTAAGGGAGGAAAACATTACATGAAGAAGAAAACTCTGACGATCGCCATCGCGCTCGTGCTCGTCGTGGCGCTGGCGGTTGGCGCGACTTGGGCGTACCTGAAAACGAGCACCACTGCTGTTACGAACACCTTTACGGTCGGCAAGGTCCTGGACAATGATGAGGGCCTCACGCTGAAAGAGCATGCGATTGATACCGCTAAGAGCAACACAAGTGCTGGCAAATATGTGCTGAGCGATACCAATTATGCTAATGGTGGTAACCAATATGATGCTGTTATGCCGGGCGTGGATCTGCCGAAGGATCCGACGGTTGCTGTTACTGGCCTGAAGGCAGATGCGTATCTGTTTGTTGTTGTTGACAACAACCTGGCTAATGGCCTGTCGGTTTCTTACGATGCCAAGTGGGACACCCTGAAGGTGAACGGAACGAAGACTCTTCTTGTTTACAAGACTGCCAATCAGAATATTCTCAACGGTGATGTTGCGGACGCCAACATCCTGGCAAACAATACGGTCACGGTTGATAACAACATTGGCTCCGGCAGTCAGGGCTCCATTGTCTTCAATGCTTATCTTGTGCAGGCTGGCGGCTTCAACAGCGCTGCTGCGGCTTGGAACGCTTCGTTTGCGACGGATACTGGCATTACTGCCTAATCACCCTTCGCTTTTTCCCGTGTGACCATCACGCAAAAAAAGGAAAAGGAGACACCTACATATGAAGAAGAAAACGATTCTTGTGGCTGCCATCGCAGTCATGCTCGTCGCGGCGCTCGTCGTCGGTGGCACCCTCGCGTACTTCACCGATACGAAGACCGCGGACAACACCTTCACCATGGGCAACGTCGCGATTACGCTCGATGAGACGAACGCGAATCCGAACGCTCCGACCGGCAGCGGCCGTGTGACGGAGAACACCTACAACGTCTACCCCGGCCTGATCGTGGACAAGGACCCGACCGTGACCAACGTCGGCTTGAACGACGCATGGATCCGCGCAAAGATCGTTGTCAAGGCGAACATGGAGCAGCTCAATCAGCTTGGCCTGATCGAAGCCGCGAATGACGCGACCGGCGAGAAGCTGGCGAAAATCTTCAAGCTCGGCAACGGCTGGAGCTACACCGGCAATGTCATCATGGGCGAAGACGGCACGTTTACTTTCGTCATGAAGTATGCGGACAAGCTTGCCCCGAATGCTGCAACGCCTGTCTTTACGCAGGTCACCATCCCTGGTGAGACCGTTGTGGACAGCTTCAACTTCAACATCAATGTTGTTGCAGAAGCCATTCAGGCGGACGGCTTCAATACTTGGGACGCTGCCTTTGCCGCGTTTGACAAGTAATTTCCCGGCAACCCCGATGGGGCGGCGCTGCGCGCCGCCCCACTCGGAGCCTACGGGCCCGAAAGGGGCTGGCTTCCGTCCGGCGCAGATGCCGGCCGGGCCAAAGCTTCCCCGGCCCCTTTCAGCCCTTTATCCCCGGTTCCGTCCGGGCGCGGGCGGCGGAGCTGCCGCCGTCCGCGCGCAGACAGAAATGGAGATCCCACAAAATTTCCTGCGCGCGCCCTCCCGGGCGCGGAGAGTTTCAGCACTTTTTTTGGACATTCCTTTGAGGAGAAAGGTGGTTTGTGCATGAAGAAGAAGTGGACCATCGCGGCGGTGCTCGTCCTGGTGGTGGCGCTGCTTGCGGTCGGCACGTGGGCGTATTTCTCGGCCGCCGGCCGGGCGGATAACGTCATCACGATGGGCTCCGTCAAGCTTGCACTGCACGATGAGGACGGCACCGGCCAACCGTTTACGACGGTGAGCGCCGTGCCCGGCAGCGTCGTGGACAAAGTGGTTTATGTGGAGAACGTCGGCTCCGGCGCGTTTTACACCCGCGTGAAGATCACGCCTGAGGTGGTCACCGCGAATGGCGAGCTTGTCCCGCTCACGGACAGGAGCCTGCTCACGCTCGACCTGAACGACACTGACTGGATCCCCGGCGCGGACGGATACTATTATTATAATGGTACGGTCGATCCGAAGGCCGCCACGTCGAAGCTCTTCAACCACGTCACGTTCAGCACGGACATGGGCAATGAATATCAGAACACCACGGTGCATATCTACGTCACGGCCGAGGCCGTCCAGACGGCGAACCTGGACAAGTACGGCCCCATTGACGTGTGGAAGCACGTCGGAACGGTCGAGGCGAGCACTTCGAGCACGCAGATCGATCCGATCCCGACAGCCTGAGAAAGGAGGACGAAAACATGAAAAAACGCATTCTCTCGCTCGTCCTCTGCGCGGCCATGCTGCTGAGCATGTGCCTGTTCCTCGGCGCGGGCGTGACGAACAGCCTGACCGTTTGCGACAGCAGCGGCGAGGCCGTCAAGCGTGTTGACCTCCCGGTGAACCAGAAGATCAGCCTGACGGCACAGGCACAGTCCGCCGCCGAGAACGATGCCTACCAGTGGCAGATCCGGGCGGCGAAGAACGTCTGGGCCAACATCCTCGGCTCGGACACGCAGACGCTCGAGCTGAGCTACCCCATGGTGGCCAGCGCCCTGAGCGAGAAAAACACGGTTCAGATCCGCTGCAGACTGACCAGCGCCGAGACCGGCGAGGCCACGTTCAGCGATGCTGTCACGGTCGAGGTCACAGCCGCCACCGCTGTGGACACGCCCGCCTCCGCTGACGCTGCAGCCGCCCCGGTGCTCCGCAGCCCGGCCAAAGTCGCCGCGGCCGCGAACGACGCATATGGCACATACACGATCATCATCAAGTATCAGTTTGCAGATGGCACGCAGGCGGCGAACCCCTGGAGCGCCACGGTTGCCGACGGTACTACCTACACGCAGGACGTTACCAGCCCCACGGTCGTTGGCTATGCGCCGGTTCAGCCGGTTGTGCATGTAGATTCTTCCAAGGCAAAGGAGTACATTGTCACTTATCAGCCTGCTGAGGTGGAGTTCACCGTCAAGCACTACCAGCAGAACGTCGATGATGACAACTACACGCTCCTTGAGACGGAGACAAAGAATGGCTACACAGAGAGTCAGGTTGGCAATGGGCTTGCAAAAAATACAAAAACAGATACTAAATATTCCGGTTTCTACTCCCTGCTCTATGATACCACGACCAAAATCGCGGCCGATGGCAGCACAGTGGTCGAAATTTACTACGACCGCTACTACTACCTCATGAACTTCGACCTCGACGGCGGCTACGGCGTCGAACCCATCTATGCCCGCTACGGCGCACCGATCAATGTCGGCACGCCCACCAAGCCGGGCTACTCGTTCAATGGCTGGAAACCGGAACTTCCGGCGACAATGCCTGCTGAGAACACCACCCACAAGGCAACGTGGAAAGCCGGCACGACCAGCTACACCGTTGTCTACTGGTATGAAAACGCGAATGACGACGGCTACAGCTATGTTGCAGACCAGAAGATTACGGATGTTGCACCCGGTATTTCGGTCAGCAGTGATACTTACAAAGATGCCAATTTCAACAACAAGGATGCCAAGCATTTCACCTATAACGCAAACAAGGCCGAGATTGTCACTGTTGCCGGTGACGGCTCCACCATCCTGAACGTGTATTTCACCAGAAATACCTATACGCTGACATTTAAGGGCGGCCAGAAAACCTTGACATGTGGCAAGGAAGAGCACACCCACACACATGATGGGTGGTATTATGTGGCATTTGATGGAACTTACTATTATGGTGGATGCTATCCTCCGGGGTCATATAACGGAATAGGTACAGGTACGGGCGGAGCAAAAAAGCCCACTTGTGGGAAGAGTGAACATACTCACAGCTCAAAATGCTATACTACATCCGATTTGACCATCACCGCAAAGTATCAGGCAGACATCCACAAGAATTTCCCCATTAAGGACGGAGATGAGACCATTTGGTGGAAGGTGCCGGATGGCACTGAAACCTATGGCAAGCTCGATCAGCAAACATATCTTGGAAGCATTGATACTATGCCCGGCGAGAACATCACGTTTAAGAAGTATGACACCGAATCCGGCGCGAAAATTTATTACTATGTTGAAACGTTAAACGGAACTTCAGGAGATACCACCTACAATGGAAAGAATTACACGCAATATAAGGTGATTGATCTTGATTACAGCACCAATACTAATTTAACGTACAAAGAGGAATTTCATCCCATTACCGGCTTCACGCAGGGCGATTCCAAACCGACCCTCCCCAAGGACGGTAGCGTGCCTATGCATAGAGATAACTACCTCTACTACACCCGCAACAGCTACAAATTGAAGTTCTACAACTACAATGCGGATGTAGCCGGTGAGGGCGGCAGCGTGCAGTACGAAGCACCGCTGAGTGGCTACGAGTTCAAGCCTGTCTATCCGGCAATGCTGGAAGAGGGCGCGTATGCGTTCGCCGGTTGGTACACGACCGCTGGCTGCTATGCCGGTTCTGAGGTCAACTGGGCTACGGCGACAATGCCCGCTTCCGATGTGACGCTCTATGCCAAGTGGGTGCCCATTACCCACACGGTCAAGACCTATCAGACGGAGAACGATTTGAGCAATGTCGGCTCGGAACTGGGAACATGGACGGTTTCCCACGGCAAGACGGTTGAGAATCCGCCGGAGAATCCAAGCAAAGGCGAATATACCTTCGTCGGCTGGTTCTACAAGGACGCTGACGGCACGGAGCACGCGTTTGATTTCTCCATGCCGGTGACAAAGGATCTCAACCTCTACGCCAAGTGGAGTGTAAACACACTGGTGTCGTACACGATCAAGTATGCCGTGCGGAATGAGGATGGCACGTATACTTATATCGCGGATGACACCAAGGGCAGCGCGTTGGCCTTGACTACCAAGACCTTTGAGGCCAAGACCGGCACACAGCTCAAGGAAGGCTATCAGTCCGGCTACTTCCCGACGACGTCCAGCCACTCCATCACCATGGACATTGACGATTCCGCGAAGAACGAATACACCTTTGTCTATGTGCCGAAAGCCGAAGTGGAGTACACCGTCAAGTATCTGGAGAAGGGCACAGAAACACAGCTTGCAAATCCGAAAACCGTGAAGACGCGAGATGCCGTCGTGACGGAGACATTCAAGCAGATTTCTGGCTACGCACCCGACGCATACCAGAAGCGTCTGGTGCTGGCAGCCGAGAACAACGAGATTATCTTCTGGTACGTCAAGGACGATACACATGCGCCGGTTCAGATCATCCACTGGACGCAGAATATCGCGGGCGGTGGATATACCGAGTATCAGTCCTCCACGAACCTGAACGGCGTGATTGGCAATACCTATACGGAGACCCCGCTGACCATTCCGGGCTTCCGGTACAACGCAGGAGACAGCCAAGCCAGCGGCAGGCTGACGGCAAGCGGCCTTGTGCTGAATCTGTATTACGACCGCATTGAGTATCCCTATGAGTTCCGCTTCCTTGAGCAGGGAACGAACAAGCAGCTCGCACCACTGGCTAAAGGAACAGCCCGTTATCAGGCACAGGTGACGCAGAAGGCGGAGACCATTCCCGGCTATACGCTGGTGAGCGCGGAAAATCAGGCGATCAACATCGCCATTGAGGATCCGGATAACGTGGCCAATAAGAACGTCAAGACGTTCTATTATCAGGAGCAGACGGTCGATATCAAGTATGTGGCCGTTGGCTTCGGCACACTGGACAACGTGCAGGACAGCAATGTGAAGGTGCTGAGCGGCACGGTGCAGGGCTCGACGCCCACTGCAAATGAAGGCTACAAGTTCGTCGGCTGGTACACGGATTCCGACTGCAAGCACCAAGTGGATGACAGCTGGGTTGACGCCGACAACAAGCTCACGCCGCAGCAGAGCGTGAAATACGGCGACCAGGACGGCTACGGAGCAGCTACTTACTACGCAAAGTTTGAGCGCGATGTGTTCGACCTGACGATCAAGAAGACTGGTAAGAACATCGACCTGAACCAGACCTTCGTGTTCCGCGTCAAAGGTGAGGGCGTGAATATGCAGGTCGTGATCACCGGCGCAAACGAGCAGGTAATCAAGAACCTCCCGGTTGGCGATTACACCATCACCGAGGACACGAGCTGGTCATGGAAATACACGCCGGTAGGCGGTGCCACGCAGGAGCTCAAGTCCGACAGCATCCATGACGGCGCCGCGACCGTGACCTTCGAAAACAAAAATAACGGCACCAACTGGCTCACGAGCCTTGCTAAGGCCATCAACACATGGGCCGGCGGCAATGCCCATAAGAAAACAAACTGAACAGGAGGGATGACACATGAAACGTATCTTTAACGGTTCAGGCGGGAGAAAAGCCGCGCTCATCCTCTCCCTGTGCCTGATCTTCGCGCTGGCAGTCGGCACCACCTTTGCCCTGCTCAAGGCGAACACCGCTCCGGTGACCAACACGTTCAAGGCTGCCACGTCCGGCACACACGTTGATGTTGAGGATAGCGGCAACGAGAAAACGGGCATCTTCGTCAAGAACGAGGGCACGGCCACGTCCTATGTCCGCGTCAAGCTGGTCATGAACTGGGTGGATAAGAGCGGCAATGTCTCCGCCGAGCCGGTGAACATCACAGTCCGCTACGATACTACCAACTGGTTCGAGCAGGACGGCATTTACTACTACAAGACGCCGGTCGGACCGAATATGACGACCGATAACCTGCTGCAGAAGGACAAGCACATCACCGAGCCGACAGAGGGCAAGCCCGAGGGCTGCCACCTCGAGGTGACGGTGCTGGCCGAGAGCATTCAGGCCGCGCCGAGCACGGCTGTGGAAGGCGCATGGAAGGTAGTCAAAGTCGACAACGGCGCGCTGACTCCGGTAACCACGACACCATAAGGAGGGCAACGGTATGAAACACAAAAAGCTTACCATGATCGTCGCCCTCGTGCTGGTGGTCGCACTGGCCGCCGGACTGGGCATCTGGGCGACGGGCGAGGCGAACATCCCCACCGTCACGTACTATGACGGCTCGGACGGCACCAACGCACACTTCACCTTCACCCACACCGGCAAGGGCTCGGACACGAACCTGTTCCCGAACTTCTCCGACTGCATGCCCGGCGACAGCCTCACGCAGACCATCCGCGTGCAGGCCGACAGCAAAAACGGCGCGCAGGGCGCAAAGATCTATCTGCGCGCGGAGATCGACGGCGACGCCTCCGCCAAGGAAGGCTCCGCCATCACGTACAACGATGTGCTCGATCACATCAGCATGACCGTGTCGAAAAACGGCGTCGTGCTCGCGTCCAACAAGACCGCGAAGCTCTTCAGCCAGCTCGACGCGAGCAAGGGCCTCAAGAGCAACGTCTTCATTGCCGAGGTCAGCCCCAAGACTGACCCGGTCGATCTGGACGTGACCATCGAGGTCGACCCCGCCATGGGCAACGCGTTCCAGGAAGCGGCTGCGCACATCGCGTTCGTGTTCTCCGTCGAGGACAACGAAGTGCCGCCTCCGCCGCTGGAGCGTGAGAAGCACGACGCATACATCGTCGGCTACCCGAACGGAAACGTCGGCCCGAACGACAACATCACGCGTGCAGAGGTCGCCACGATCTTCTACCGCCTGCTGCAGGACGACGCGCGCGAACAGGTCTGGTGCACCACGTATCCGTACCCGGATGTGGAGGCCAACAGCTGGTACAGCAATCAGGTTGCCACGCTGACGAACGCCGGCATCCTCGCCGGCTTCCCGGACGGCAGATTCGGCCCGCAGGAGCACATCACCCGCGCGGAGTTCGCCACGATCGCGGCGCTGTTCTTCCACGCGCCGGAGGTCGAGGGCGATGCGTTCTCCGACATCTCCGACAGCTGGGCGCGCGAGTACATCAACCGCGCGGCGGCCCTTGGCCTGGTCAACGGCTTGCCGGACGGCACGTTCCGCCCGAATGCGGAGATCACCCGCGCCGAGGTCATGGAGATCATCAACAACGTCCTGTTCCGCACGCCGGACAAGGATCACTTCCTCCCCGACATGGTTACCTGGCCGGACAACAGCAACCCCGACGCCTGGTACTATGAGCCCGTGCAGGAAGCCACCAACAGCCACGATTACGAGCGCGTGAACAACACGTCGCCCGAGACGTGGACGAAGATCACGCAGCAGCGTGACTGGGATGCGCTCGAGGCCGAGCTGGCCCAGAAGTACCCCAACCGCTAAGCGCGCAGCGCTGACGGGAAACCCAACCATAGCGAACACCCCCTGTGCACGGCACAGGGGGCGTTTTTGCGCGGCCGATGTGATTTTCGGCCGCAGAATGAGATCGTTTTGCGTGGCCAGTGAGGTGTGATTCCGGACGGCGAGGGTGCGGTTGGGGAGCCGCGCTTTGCGGTTGATGTGCCGCGCTTTGCGGCGCCTCCTGGACTGCGGCGGTCTCCGGCGTCAGGTTCCCGCGCGCGGCAGGCTGGCCGCGTTGCAGGAATCGGCCAGCGTGTCCGGCTCGGGGTCATCGGCGCGGCGGCTGCCACCGTGCTGGCGCAGGCGGTGAGCGCGCTCTTGTGCCTGATGTACGCCTTCGGAAAATATCCGGAGCTCCATCTTTCCAAACAGGATTTTCGCGCGGAGGTCTCCGTGTATGCGCAGCACCTAAGTCAGGGGCTGCCGATGGGACTTCCGTTTTCGGTGCTGGCGATCGGCATCATCGTGATGCAGCGCGCGCTGGTCGGGTTTGACATCGGGCAAGACGGCATCATGGCGGCCGGAAACCCCGCCCAGAACAGATTCGGCGCCGCCAACAAGCTCAACAATTTCCTGATGTGTCCGATGAATGCGCTCAGCACCGCGATCGTCAGCTTCAACGCGCAGAATCTGGGCGCGGGCAGACAGGACAGGATCCGGCGCGGAACGGTCAAGAGCCTGCTGATCGGGCTCGCCATGTATCTGATCCTCGGCGGCATCGGTATGCTCCTGACGGTCCGGGGCGCATATCAGTATCTGTTTATGAGCGCGGATAAGATCACGGCGGCCACGATCCGCTGCGGCAACCTGTATCTGTATGTGGATCTGTCCATGTATTTTGCGCTGATGGTCCTGTTCGTCTTTCGATCCGGCGTGCAGGGCGTGGGTCATGCGGAGTTTACGCTGGTCGCCGGCTGCGCCGAGCTGATCGCGCGTGTTTTGATCTGCGCCTTCCTGCCGAGGCTCGTCAACGGCGGGGCGATCGACGCGTCGGCCTCCGTGGGGGCGTACATTGCGCTGTGCTTCGCAGATCCGGGCGCGTGGATCCTGGCGGTCGTTTCGCTGCTCTATCCGGCCGCGCGGTATCTGTTCGGCGGCGAGCGCAAAAAGCCAAGCGGGAACGACTGAAAATCGGTATTGGCAGCGCGGACGGGACGGGCGGACGACTTTGCGGGAGCAAGAGCCGTTGACAAGCGATCCGCAGCAGTATATTATACTATGGGTGGGTGTGTACCTGCCGGCAGTCAGGCGAAGAGTCTGACTGCCGTTTTTGTACCGGCCGAAGCGTGATCGGAGGGATTGTGTATGAATATTACCGTTTATCTTGGCGCAAATGAAGGAAACGACCCCGGTCTGCGCAAAGCGGTCGAAGAGCTGGGGACCTGGATCGGCAGCAGCGGAAACGCGCTGGTCTACGGCGGCTCCAGATCCGGACTGATGGGTGCGATCGCGGACAGTGTTTTGCTCTCCGGCGGTGAAGTGACCGGCGTCGAGCCGCGGTGCTTCATCGAAAACGAATTCCAGCACGACGGCCTGACCAGGCTGATCGTGACCGAGGACATGACGGAGCGCAAACGCAAAATGATCGAGCTCGGCGATGCCTTTATCGCCTTCCCCGGCGGCACGGGAACGCTCGAGGAGATCACGGAGGTCATGTCGAAGGTGTCTCTGAAGCATCTGGACGCGCCGTGCATTCTCTACAACCTGAACGGTTACTACAATGCGCTGCAGGCGCTTCTGGGGCATATGATCGAAAAGGGACTGTCGTCCGAGGAGCGGCAGGAGGGCATTTATTTTGCCGGAGACCTTGAGGAGATCCGGCACATCTTGAGTCTCGCGTGATTTCCGACCGTCTCCTGAATATGCAAAGATCCCCTCCGTGTGCAGGAAAGCACACGGAGGGGATCTGCTTTTTATAAAGTTTGTTTGGCTGCATGCCGGCCTTTACGCGGCCGCCTCAGCCCAGATACTGCTTGTCGTAGTTGTTCTGGATGCAGGAGATGACCTTCGTGATGACGGTGTTGAACGGGGTGGGCACGCCCAGCCGCTCGCCGTAGCGCGCGATGGCACCGTTGAGCACGGAGATCTCCGTCTGGCGCTGGTGCAGCACGGCGTCCTGCGCCATGGAGGGATAGTAGTTGCCGAGGTTTGCGACGATGTTTGGCTCCTCCTTTTCCATGAGCGGCCAGAGGTCGCCGATGCCGAGCGCCTGCGCGACAGCGCAGCCCTCTTTCCAGACGTGCATGACGATGTCGTGGCCGTAGGGGTCGGCGAACGTCTCCTTCACCTTCAGGCGCATGACGGCGCTTACGCCGTTGTAGCCGCTGTTGGCAATGACTTTCTTCCAGATGTACGGACGCACGTCCTCGTCAAAGCTCGCATTGCAGCCGCCCGCCCGGAAGCACGCCTCGAGCGCCTTGCCGGCGGCGTCGGCCTTCGGGTTGTTGTGCACGGCGCCGAAGTGCATCTGGATGCCTTTTTCCGGCTTGCTCACGCACACGCCGGGGCCGGCCAGCTCCGTTCCAATCAGGCCGCTGCCGTAGAGAATGCGGTCGGTCTCCACGAACTGGGCGAGCACCTCGTCGTTGCCGAGGCCGTTCTGCAGCGAGACGACGACCGTCTCCGGCCCGATGCAGGGCATGGTGTCGGCCATGACGTCCGCGGTCTGCGTGGCCTTGACCATGAGGATGACCATGTCCATGGTGCCGATGTCGTGCGCGGTGGCGCTCGTGTGGAAGCCCGTGAGCACCTCCTCGCCCTCCGGCGTGCGGAAGACCAGCCCGTCGGCCGCGATCTTGTCCATGTGCGCTTTGTACTTATCGACGAGCCAGAGCTCGGCGCCGCCCTTGCGCAGATAGGCGGCGAACACGCTGCCGGCAGCGCCGGAGCCGATCATTGCAATTTTCATGCGTTTGCCTCCTTAGCAGACTGCCGGCCGGTTGTTGGCCGGCCGGCAGAGAAAATCCGGGGTGGGAAATTACTTCAGGTACTGCTTGTCGTAGTTGCCCTGGATGCAGCGCACGACCTGGGACAGGACCTTGCACACCGGGGTGTCGATGCCCAGCTGCTCGCCGTACTCAGCGATCTTGCCGTTGAGCACGTCGATCTCGGTCTGGCGGTGGTTGAAGAGCATGTCCTGGCACATGGACGGATAGTAGTCCGCGATGTTGGTGACGATGTCCTTGTGATCATGGGCGATGAACTCATCGGCGTCCATCGGCACACCCTTAGCGGTCGCGACTGCGCAGGTCTCGCGGATGACGCTGTGGAACAGCCACTGGCCGAACGGATCCGCCTCGACCTCGCCGATCTTCAGACGCAGGACCGCGCACACGGTGTTGACGGTGGCGTTCACGCAGACCTTTTTCCAGATGAACTTGTAGATGTTGTTGTCGGTGCCCGGCTCGCCGTCGCGCCAGTAAGCGTCGCAGCCGCCGTCACGGTAGCACTTGAGCATCTCGGTGCAGGCTGCGTCGGTGAGCTCCGAGCGGACCGCACCGCCGAAGTTCATCTGCACGCCGCCGGCCGGGGTGGACACGCAGTGTGCGGGTTCGGGCAGAGCCGTGCCCAGCACGCCGGAGCCGATGATGCAGCGCTCTTTCGGGAAGACCTTGAAGAGGTTGTCATCGTTGCCGAGGCCGTTGATGAGGGAGACGGCGACGGTCGTGTCGCCGACGACGGGCATGGAGTCCTGGATGGCCTGCTCGAGCTGGGTCGCCTTGGTCATGTAGATGATGACGTCGACCTTGCCCTCCGCAGCGGCCGCGTCAGCAGCGGTGGTGTAGGTGCGGAAGCCCTTGAGCTGGTAGTCGTAATCCTTGTAGCCGCCATCTTCCTCCTGATGGATGGTGAAGTGCATGCCTTCCTCTGCAACCTTCTTCATGTGGGCCTCGTAGCGGTCGATGAGGATGATGTCCGCACCGCCCTTACGCAGGTAAGAAGCGAAGACACTGCCGGCTGCGCCGGAACCATACATTGCAAATTTCATAACTTTTTCTCTCCTTTTCTGAATCTGTTTGCGATATCTTCGGCCGCTGCAGGCGGATGCCTGACGGCGGATTACCGAACGGTGTTGGTGAGGGTGCCGATGCCCTCGATGCTGCATGCGACCACGTCGCCCGGGTGCAGCCACTTCGGCGGGTCAAAGCCCATACCCACGCCGGCGGGCGTGCCCATGGAGATGATCGTGCCGGGCCGGAGCGTCATGCCCTGGCTGAGCTCGGCAATCACGTACGGCACGTGAAAGATCATGCGGTCGGTCGTGCTGTCCTGCCGGAGCTCGCCGTTGATGCGGCTCTGGATCTTCCGGGATTTGCGCACGTCGAATTCCTCCGGCGTGACGATCCACGGGCCCATCGGCGTGAAACCGTCAAGGCTCTTGCCGCGGTACCACTGCTTGTGCTGGTTCTGGATCGTGCGTGCGCTCACGTCATTTAAAATAGTGTAACCGAACACATAGTCCAGTGCGTCCGCTTCGGTGACGTTGTACGCCGCCTTGCCGATGATGACGGCCAGCTCTGCCTCATAGTCGAGGTCGGCGACGAGATCATTGTGGCTGAGAATGTCGCCGCCGGGGGCGACGGCTTCGTCCACGCGCTTGGAAAAATAGATTGGGAACGTATCCGGTGCCTTGACGCCCTTGCCGGCGACGGATTCGCTCTCCTTGGCGTGGTCAAAATAATTGATGCCCAGGCAGATCACGTCCTGCACCGGGCGGGGGATGGGCGCGAGCAGCCGCACGCGCTCGAGCGGCAGGGCCTCACCGCGCAGCACGGCGGCAGTGTCCAGCACCGGCCAGATGCCGATGAGCGCCTGCATGTCCGCGCAGCCCGGCACGGGATACACGGCGGTGCCGGCCGCGTTGAGCAGACCAACGGCGCTGCGGCCGTCTTTTTCAAATGTCACGAGCTTCATAGCGTGCGCGCTCCCTCCGAAATCGACACGGGGTCGTGGATGTGTACGCAAAAATGATGGTTAAAAATTCATCAATCGCGTTCGCTGCGGCCGACGCTTCAAGTCAAAAAATTGCCAAACTCGCTTGACAAAAATCCAACAAGAAATTCGACCTCCCAGCGTTGCTATGATAGCACGAAAGTGTAGACGCCGCAACTGTTTTCTTTCTGTCAGAGTGCTAAAATCACGCAAAAGATTACAAAAACGCCAGAATCAGAGTGCATAAAAATACATGCAGGATTTTGTGCAACTCGACAATTTTCAGAAAATGACTGAAAAAAATTGGGGATTGGAAGAGGCTGTTATTGACTTTTGCGTGTGAGAGAATTATAAATTTACTATCCCAAGTTGTTAACGACTTGTTCATAAATTAACGCATGGGTGTGGATTTCGAGCCCTGTCTCGGTTGGTAGGAGAGCACGAGGCAGGATTGAAATAAAAGAGAGAAAAAAAGAGCAAAAAAAGAGAGAGGTAAAAAATGGATAACAAAAAGCTCAAGAGCAGCTGGGCAGCCGCCTTTACCGTGGCGTCTGTCTGGTTCGGCACCCACGTGGGCGCCGGCTTCGCGACCGGCAACCAGGTCGTGAACTACTTCGTCCAGTATGGCTGGACCGCGGCAATCTTCCCGCTGCTGGCCATGGGCATTCTGGCCGTTGTCATGTACATCATGATGAAGTTTGCCAAGCTCAGCGGTTTCGACAACTACAAGGACACCTATCGCGCCCTGTATCCGAAGCCGTGGATGGAGATCTTCTTTGAGGTCTTCTACATCATCATCATCCTCGCGGCGGTCGCGTCCTGCGTTGACGGCGCCGGCGGCATCGTCAAGAGCCTGATCGACCTGCCCGATATCATCTGCAACCTCGTCATCATCGCCCTGCTGATCCTTCTGTCGATCTTCGGCGTTGACCTGATCATCAAGGCTTCTACCGTTCTTTCCACCGCGATCCTGATCGTCACCGCGATCCTGGTCATCATGGGCTTTGTCGTTCCGATCGACGCGGTTGCCCAGGAGCTGGCCACTGAGAACGCGGCCTATGCTTCCATCCCGGCCATCGCTGACGTCACCTCCCAGAAGGGCCTCGAGGGCGTCTGGCGCGGCGTGTTCGTGTACGCTGCTTTCCAGTGCGTGTCCGTCCCGGCCATGATCGCCGCTTCCACCGAGCTGACTCACAAGGGCGTCAAGCGCGCCAGCATCCTTGGCTGGCTCATGAACGGCGGCGCGCTCGCCGCTTCCGGTGCCATGCTGCTGCGCTGGTACCCGATCCTCTGCGCCATCAAGAGCACCGGTGTTGATACGGTTGCCAGCATTGCAGCCCGCCATATCGGCGATGTCATGAAGCTCCCCAACCAGAGCGTTGTCACCCTCATGGGCAGCGGCTACACCTGGCTGTTCGTCGTGTACACCATCCTGCTGTTCTGCGCGTTCGTGTCCACGTCCGTCACGCTGGTCTACTCCATGATCCAGCGCTTCGAGGGTCACTGCTTCCCGAAGGCCATCAAGAGCAAGGCTGCGCGCAGCGTGATCGTCGGCCTGATCGTCATCGGCCTGTGCTATGCAGTTTCCCTGCTCGGCCTGTCGACCATCATCTCCAAGATCTACGGCTATGACGGCTACTATGCATTGATCGTTGTAGTGCTCCCGGCGTTCATCTGGGGCATTCCGAAGATCAAGAAGCTGTCTGCCGAGAAGAAGGCAGAGCTGTCGGAGTGATCTGACCAAGGCGCAACTCTCCAGCGTCCCAATTAAGAAATACTGACTGCTGCGCTTGCAGCGTCATAGAGAGGCAACCCCGCAGGCTTCGGCCTGCGGGGTTGTCGCTGCCTGAAGAGCATCCGTGACGACTGGGTGATGAGATAGAGCCGCAGGGGAGCCCGAGGGGGCAAGGCCCGCCTCGGATGCAATGGACCGCGGATACGCGGAGGCAACCCCGCAGGCTTCGGCCTGCGGGGTTGTCGCTGCCTGAAGAGCATCCGTGACGACTGGGTGATGAGATAGAGCCGCAGGGGAGCCCGAGGGGGCAAGGCCCGCCACGGATGGAATGAGCTGCAGAGATAAGATTTGCTGCGCATTTTTTAAGCCTTCTCCTCAAGGAGAAGGCTCAGGGTGCGGGTCGGCACGCCGCGCACCCGGCAGGGAAAGGCGTTGAAAAACCGCCCCGCAAGTTATAAGACTTGCGGGGCGGTGTGGATTTTTGCTTGTGGTCAATGTGCATTCCGGCGCGGGCAGCGCTCATTTCCAGCGCCACGTAAACGGCACGAACAGCAGCAGCAGCGGGAAGATCTCCAGACGGCCGAGCAGCATGCAGATCATGAGCACGATCTTGCTCAGCGGCGAGAAGATGGCAAAGCTTCCGGTCGGTCCGACAAGGGAGAGCCCCGGCCCGACGTTGGACAGGCACGAGAGTGCGGCGGTGAAATTCGTCGTGAAGTCCAGTCCGTCGAGCGACACGATCAGCCCGGCGATGAGCAGGATGATGATGTAGAACGTGAAATACGTCAGGGCGTTGTAGACGGTCTGCCCGTCGACCGGCTTACCGTCGAGCCGGACCTCTTCAATGCAGCGGGGGCGCAGCATTTTCTTGACCTCGATCGTGCAGGACTTGAACAGCAGCATCACGCGCGAGACTTTCAGGCCGCCGGCGGTGCTGCCGGCGCAGCCGCCGACAAACATCAGCAGCACGAGCAGGAATTTGGAATACTCCGGCCAGAGATTGAAGTCCGCGGTGGCAAAGCCGGTCGTAGAGATGATCGATGTGACCTGGAAGAACGAATAGCGCAGCGCATGGCCGACGCCGCCGTAGAGATTGCGGATGTCGAATGCGATCGTGAGGACGGCGAAGGCGATCACACCGAGGAACCAGCGCAGCTCCTCGTTGCGCAGGGCGGTGCGGATGTTGCCGAGCAGAATGAGGTAATACAGGCTGAAGTTGACGCCGAAGAGTATCATGAACACGCCCACGACGATGTCGATATAGGCGCTGTTGTAGTAGCCGATGCTCAGCGCGCGCGTGGACAGGCCGCCGGTGCCGGCGGTGGCGAACGCGTGCAGCAGCGCATCGTAAAAGCTCATGCCGCCGGCGATGAGCAGAACCATCTCCACGAGCGTGAGCGCGATGTACAGCAGGTAGAGGATGGAGGCAGTCTTGCGGATGCGCGGCACGAGCTTGCCGACCGTCGGGCCGGGGACCTCGGCGCGCATGATGTGCATCGACCGGTTGCCGCTCATGGGCAGCACGGCCAGCACGAACACGAGAATGCCCATGCCGCCGATCCAGTGTGTGAACAGCCGCCAGAACATACCGCCGCGCGTCATGCTCTCCGGCGATGTGACGACGCTGGCACCGGTTGTGGTCAGGCCCGAGATCGTCTCGAACAGGGCGTCGATGTAGTTCGGAATGTCCCCGGTGAGCACGAACAGCAGGGCGCCGAACAGCGACATGGCGATCCACGACAGGCCAACGATCAGAAAACCGTCGCGTGCGGTCATGCCGCCGGATTTGGCGCGCACGCGCCACATGACCAGCCCGATGCCGCCGGTGACGGCAATCGTGATCAGAAACGGGACCGGAGATTCATCATAGACCAAGGCTGCAATCATCGGCAGGAGCATCAGCGCGGCCTCGATGCACAATACGCGGCCGACGACCTGCCCGATCATTCGAAAATTCATGGTTTTGCCCTCTTTGTGGTTTCGTTATACGAATACAGTATTATACGCCGGTTTGCCTGGTTTGGGAAGCCCCCGGCGCTCAGAACATGCCAAGAGATTTGAACAGAAACACCCATAGGAACATGGTCAGCATGCTCACGGCCGAGGTCACGACGACGATGTCGCCCGCAAGCTCCGCATCGCCGCCCATCTGCTGCGCCATGGTGAAGGAGTTGACGGCGGTCGGCGAGGCGAACACACCCAGCAGCGACACGAACGCCGCGTCCCGGAAGCCGAGCAGCGCACCGAGTCCGAGAAACAGCGCCGGAAACACGATGAGCTTTGCCGCCACGACAGCCGTGAGCTCGCGCACGTAGCGCCGGATGCCGGAGAATTGGAAGAACGCGCCGAGCAGAAACAGCTGCAGCGGCGATGCGATGGCGCTGACGTTCTGGATGGTCTGCTCGAGAATGTGCGGCAGACGGATGCCGGCAGCCAGCGTCAGGATGCCGAGCGCGGACGCGATCACGAGCGGGTTTTTCACAATCTGGCCAAGGACGTGCAGCGGCTTCGGCCTCTGCCCGCGGAATACCTCGAGCACGATGATGGCCAGCATATTGAAAATCGGCACGACGATCGCAATCATGATTGAGATCGTACCGAGCTGGTCGGCGCCGAGCAGCGCCGTCGCCACGGGGATGCCCATGATGACGTAGTTGCTGCGGAACATGCCCTGGATCATCACGCCGCGGCGCTCCGGCAGCTTTTCCGTGAGCAGCGTATAGCCGAGCGCCAGCGCGAACGACAGCAGCACACCGCCGACAGCATAGGCGATCAGCAGCGGATCAAACGAGCCGGACAGGTCCGAGCAATATACATTATAATAAAGCAGACAGGGCAGAAAAATGCGAAAGGCGACCTTGTTGATGTTCGAGATCTCCTCCCGGTGGATCCAGCCGAGACAGCGCGCACCGTAGCCGAGCGCCATCACGAGGAACATCGGCAGGATCGCATTCACGGAAATCACAAAATTCTCCATATTCACACCACTTCCGGAGAATCAAAATCAGAAAAAATGAAAATAGAGCAATCGAGCAAAAAACGTCTGTTTTTCAGTTTACTCCCTGCACGGGAAAAACGCAAGTGCCGCGGTTGCCGCGCGGGACGGAACGTGGTATAATCGCAGCATCTTGATGAAAGTTGACGCGGGAGGTGCAGCGATATGACGATCGAGCAGGCCATGGAGCTGATTCATGGCGTGGAGTGGCGCGGCTCGCGCCCGGGGCTCTCTCGCGTGCGCGAGCTGCTGCACCGCTTGGGTGACCCGCAGGACGGACTGCAATTCGTGCACATCGCGGGCACGAACGGCAAGGGCAGCACGGCGGCGATGCTCGCATCGATCCTGCGCGCGGCAGGGTACACGACGGGGCTGTTCACGTCGCCGTATCTCGAGCGCTTCGCTGAGCGCATGCAGGTCAACGGCGCTCCGGTACCGGACGCGGAGTTTGCCGCCGTGTGCCAGACGCTGCAGCCGTGCATCGCTTCCATGGACGACCCGCCGACGGAGTTCGAGCTCGTGACGGCGGCGGCCATGCTGTGGTTCCGGCGGCGGGGGTGCGATGTTGTGGTGCTGGAGGTCGGTCTCGGCGGCCGGCTCGACGCGACGAACGTCATCGCCGCGCCGGCGTGCGCCGTCATCACGAACATCGGCCTCGACCACACGGAGATCCTCGGCGGCACGCTCGCGCAGATCGCGCGCGAGAAGGCGGGCATCCTCAAGCCCGGTACGTGCGCCGTCAGCTATCCGCAGGTGCCGGAGGTGCGCAGCGTCCTGCGCGAGATCTGTGCGCAGCGGGGCATCCCGCTCACGGAGGTGGCCGTGTCCGCCATCGTGCCGCTGACCGACAGCGTGGACGGGCAGACCTTCACCTACCGGGGCGCGGAATATGCGCTGCCGCTGCTGGGGGCGCACCAGCTGCGCAATGCGGCCGTCGCGCTCGAGACGGTGGCGGCGCTGCGCGCGCGCGGCTGGCGCATCCCGGACGCGGCCGTGCACGCGGGGCTGGCGCAGGTGCGCTGGCCGGCGCGGTTTGAGCTGCTGCGGCGCGCGCCGTGGTTCGTGCTCGACGGCGGGCACAACCCGCAGTGCGCGCAGACGGTCGCGGACAATCTCGCGCGCTATTTTCCCGGCCGGCGCATCACGCTGCTCGTGGGTGTGCTGGCGGACAAGGACTACCCCGCCATGTTCGCCGCGCTCGATGGGCAGGCGGCGGCGTACATCGCCGCGACGCCGCGCTCGCCCCGCGCGCTGCCGGCGGCGGAGCTGGGGGAATATTTGAAACGATTCGGAAAACCGGTTACGGTCTGCGCGGACCCCGCGCAGGCGGCAGAGCTGGCGCTGGCATACGCGGCGCCGGAGGAAGTTATCTGCGCGGTCGGCTCGCTGTACATGGCGGGCGCGATCCGCACGTATCTGCGGAGGGAGAACGATGAGAATTCTGGGCATTGATTACGGCGACGCGCGCATCGGGCTCGCGCTCTCGGATGCCTCGGCCACGCTGTGCGGCCGGGCATGGACGCTCGTGGAGTGGAACCTCGACCGGGCGGTCGATGCGATCGCGGACGTCGTGCGCACCGAGGGCGTGGAGCGCATCGTGCTTGGCCTGCCGAAAAATATGGACGGCACCGAGGGCCCGCGCGCGGAAAAGAGCCGCATGGTTGCGCAGCGGCTCACCGATGCGACGGGGCTCGAGGTCGTGCTCTGGGACGAGCGGCGCAGCTCCATCGAGGCGCACGGCATCCTGCATGCCAACGGCCGCAAGGAGAAAAAGCACCGCCAGACGGTCGACGCCGTGGCGGCGAGCCTGATCCTGGAGGGCTACCTCGGTACGCTGCGCTGAGGCGGGAGGCGAGACGATGCGAAAGAGAAACATCGCGGCGCTGCTGCTCATGGCGCTGCTGCTCACGGGCCTGACCGGCTGCGCGCAGCGGGGCGACACGTCGGGCGTGGAGATCGTCGTCGGCACGTCGGAGCGGTTTTCGGACGAAGATATCCGCGGCGCGATGGACGCGGCCATGCGCGCGTTTCACCGCGGACACAGTGGCTGCGCCATGGTGCGCCTGGCGTACAACGAGACGTACCAGACGTGCTGGCTGGCCGGCGCGGGCGCAGGGGACGACGGCGGCACGATCGTGTTGCTCGCGAGCGTGTATGCGCGCGACCCGGGGCGGCGCAGCGGCCTGACCGCCGGCGAGACCTATACCGACTGGCCCTTTGTGCTCGAGCGGCGCGGCAGCGGCTGGCACGTGGTCAGCAGTGGATATTGAAGATACAGCAAGGGCGGACGCCATATGGCGTCCGCCCTTGCTTTCTGTTCGCTTCACATTTCCTCGACGGTCAGAATGTCCGGCAGCGCGGTCAGATCGTTGCGCAGGTCGCCGGGCCGGAGCGGGGCGCGGCTGTGGATGGGGATGAGCGCGCAGTAGTGGTGCGGCGCGTCGGGTGCGTCGGTGTCCGCGATGCGGCTGATCTCGAGATTTTCGATCTGGACGCGGCGCTCGCGCAGCAGGGCGAGCACGGACTCCATGCACACGGCGTGCGCATACTCGATGTAGAGCGTGAGATCGGTGCTCTTGCTCGTGAGCTTGAACTCCAGCCGGATGAGCACCAGCTCGACCACGAGCACGACGAGCGTGGCAAAGGCCGCGCACTCGACATAGCCCGCGCCGCAGGCGAGGCCGATGATGGCCGCGGCCCAGAGCCCGGCGGCCGTGGTCAGGCCCTTGACGCGCTTGTCGCGCGTGACGATGATCGTGCCTGCGCCGATGAAGCCGATGCCGGAGATGACCTGCGCGCCGAGACGCGCGACGTCGGTAAACAAATGCAGGGAGAGCAGCAGGTACTGGCTCGTGAGCGTGGTGATGGCAGCACCGAGGCAGATGAGGATGTGCGTGCGGAAGCCCGCGGGGCGGCGCTTTGTCTCGCGCTCGGCGCCGATCACGCCGCCGCAGACGACGGCCAGCGTCAGCCGGACGAGAATGGCCCAGAAGCTCAGGGTGCGGATGGGGTCAAAACAATGCAGCATGGCACAGCCTCCTTTCTCAGATCTCTTCGATGAGGATCACGCCGTCGAGCGCCGACAGCTCCGCCAGCAGCTCGGGGTGGTCGCGCCGGTCGGGCAGCACGGCGCTGAACTGGCACAGGAAGTTCGGCAGCGCGGCCGAACCGCTGCGGTTGACCTCGAAGTCAAAAATGCGCACGCCCTGCGCGCGCAGGTGCCCGACGACGGTGCCGAGCTTTTCCATGCTCTCGATCTCGAGGCTGATGTTCATGTGGTGTGCGCGGCGGGTCATGCGCCGCTCGAGCGGCGGCAGCGCGTACATACACGCGATCATGAAGAGCATGCTGACGAGCGCGCAGGCATAAAACCCCGCGCCGATGGCAAGGCCCAGACACGCGCTCGCCCAGAGTCCGGCGGCGGTGGTCAGGCCCTTGACCTGCTGGCGGGCGGTGATGATGATCGTGCCCGCGCCGAGAAAGCCAATGCCCTTTGCGGCCTCGGCGCCGAAGCGCGACACGTCCTGCGTCGCGCCGATGCTCTCGGCGAGCGCGCGCCACGGTCCGTGGAGCATCTGGTCGAGCTGCAGGCTCAGCAGCACGGTGAGCGTCGCGCCGAGCGCCGTGAGCATATAGGTGCGAAAGCCGGCAGGGCGGTTTTTGCGCTCGCGCTCAAGCCCGATCAGCCCGCCGCAGAGCACGGCGAGCACGATGCGCAGCATCATCGTGACGATATTCAGTTCACGCAGGTAGGAGAGTACGGACGCCATGGATGCGGTTCCTTTCTGAGTTGTTCACAGGCCGCCGCTGCGCGGCTTGCCGGTGCTGCCGCGCACGATCAGGCGGCTGCGGTATTCCACGCGGTTGATCGGCTGATCCTCCCGATCGTTCGGCCCGCCCTCAATGCGCTCGAGCAGCAGGTTGAAGGCGCTCTTGCCGTGGTTGAATGTGTAGTTTTCCACACTTGTGAGCTGGATGCGCTGATAGCCCGAGCTCGTGACGTTATCAAAGCCGCAGAGACTGAAATCCTCCGGCACGCGGTAGCCCTCGCGCACGAGCGCGTCGAGCACGCCGTAGGCCACCATGTCATTGATGGCGACGATGCCGGTGATCTTGTCGTTGCGCAGACATTTATAGGCCAGCTCCATGCCCGAGCGGTACTCCAGGTCGGGCGTGGAGATCTCCGCCTCGAGCGAGTTGACGTGCGAGCAGATGGTCACGCTGCCCTCCGGACACCACATGCGGTAGGCCTCCTGCAGGCCCTGTGCGCGGCGCATGCGGGAGATGTGGTGCTCGTTGAGCGCCGTGGACAGGTAGGCGATGCGCTTGTGGCCGAGGCCGATGAGGTGCTTGGCCACGAGCTGCGCTGCGCCGAAGTTATCGACGTCCACGGTGTCGATGCCGAAGTCAACGACCCGGTCGCCGACGGCGACGACGGGCACGCGGCGGCTCAGCTCGCGCACCTTGGCCGGCTGCGTCGGCGTCATGGCGAAGATGATGCCGGCCACGCGCGAGAAGTCGAGCGTGTCGAGCAGATGGCTCTCTGTGCGGGGGTTCCAGTAGGTGTTATAGATCGCGGTCTGGTAGCCGGCGGCGCTGGCCGCGGCGTCGATGCCGCTGATCATCGTGGTGTGATAGGGGTTCGAGACCGACGGGGAAAGGATCGCGATCTGTCTGCCGGAGCAGCGGGCCGACGGTGTGCGGTAGCCGATGCGCTCCGCCTCGGCGAGCACGCTCGCCACGCGCTGCGAGGAAAAGCGCTCGAGCGATTTGCCATTGAGGATCATGGAGACGCTCGCGGTCGAAACGCCGGTCGCCTCTGCAATGTCGCGCAGGGTGGGTTTGCTGCTCATAGGCACCTCCGGTGACAACACGAGAAGGGAGACCTTTGTGTTGAAAAATTAAGCATTTTTCGGTGAAAAATCGCGCTTTTGCCTTTGCAGTTTCACCAATTTCCAAGAGGAGTATATAGCGAAAACAGAAAAATGGCAAGGAAAATTTCCGTTCATGTTGACGGCATCGCACAAAAATGCTACCATTTTTCACAGAGGGCCGTTAAAATGACGGAGAAAAATTCAACGCTTTTTTAAGCAGAAAGGAACTACCTTGAAGAAATTTGTTGCTATGCTTCTTGCGCTGGTCATGGTGTTCGCACTGTGTGCCTGCGGCAGCAACGGCGATAAGGCCGCTGCCAACAACAACGGGGATTATCACCTCGTCCTCAAACTCAGCCACGTGTTCGCTCCGACCGAGCAGCTCACGATCGAGATGCAGCAGGTCGCCCAGCGCATCAAAGAGCGCACCAACGGCGCGATCGAGATCCAGTGCTACGACTCCAGCCAGCTCGCCGTCTATAAGGACAACATCGAGCAGGTCGTCAACGGCGCCGACTGGATTGCCTGCGAAGACCCCTCCTACCTCGCCGACTACGATATCGACTTTGAAGCACTCATCGGCCCATGATGTACAACAGCATCGACGAGTACTCCTACGTCTGCCAGTCCGATCTGGTAAAGGGTATGTGCCAGAAGCTCGAAGATAACTACGGCATCCATGTGCTCGCGCTCGACTTCAACGTCGGCATGCGCTGCATGCAGACCAACAAGGTCATCAAGACCCCCGCTGACCTCAAGGGCATGAAGATCCGCGTGCCCAACAGCTCCATGTACATCAACTGCCTCACGGCCATGGGCGCCACGCCCACTGGCATGCCGTTCTCCGAGACGATCTCTGCCGTGCAGCAGGGCGTCATTGACGGTCTGGAAGGCAACATGAACGCTTACTCCACCAACGGCAGCGCTGAGGTGTGCAAGAACATGTCCCTGACCAACCACCTTGTCGGCACCTGCGGCGCCTACATCAGCTCCAAGGTCTGGAACAGCATCCCGGAAGAGTACCGCACCATCATCCAGGAAGAGTTCACCAAGGGCGCTAAGGAACTGACCGACTTCACCAACGCCTCCTTTGCCGAGACGAAGGCCAAGCTCGAGAAGGAGCAGGGCTGCTCGTTCAACGAGGTCGACGTCGATGCGTTCCGCGCTGCCGTGCAGCCGGAGTTTGACCGCATGGTCAAGGAGGACGGCGTGACGCCTACCTTCTACGAGCAGGCGCAGGCCATCCTCGCCGAGTACCGCCAGGCCAACAAGTGAGCGCTGCGCGCTGACGGACGGCCGGAAGCCCCATACCGGCTTTTTGTGCCGGGTGTCCCGCACATGCTGCCGGACACCCGGCATTGCTGAGCAAAGCCACAGAAAGCAGAGGAAAGCAAATTTGAAAAATGCACTGAAAAATTTTGACGGGGTCATCGCGGGCGCGATGATGATCGTAACGATCCTGCTCGTCATCGTCAACGTGATTACGCGAAAACTGTTTAACTATATCATCATCTGGAGCGAGGAGATCGCCACCTCCTGCTTCGTGTACTCGGTGTTCATCGGCGCGGCCTATGCCTACCGCAAGCACCAGCACGTCGGCGTCGATCTGCTCGTGGAGCGGCTGCCGGCCGGCGCGCGCAGGGTCGTGCATCTGATCACCAACGCCCTGCTCGTGATCATCAACGGCTACATCACGGTGCTCAGCGTGCAGTTTATCCAGTCGTCCTGGATCAAGCGCATGCCGATCACAAAGCTGCCGTCCTCCGCGGTCAGCACGGCGCTGATCATCGGCTTCGGCCTGATGACGATCTACTCGCTCGTCTTTTTCGTCAAAGACCTCAGGCGCAGCGGCAGCCACGGCGGGGAGGTGGACGCATGAGCACGTTCCTCTCCATCCTGCCGATCATCATCGCGCTCGTGCTGTATTTCACGGGCATCCCGATCGCCTACGCGCTCTTTGCCGCGGCGCTGACCTACTTCGGCTTTATTGACACGACGACCGTGCCGTGCCTGCTGATGCAGAAATTCATCACGTCCACGCAGTCGTTCCCGTTCCTCGCGATCCCGTTTTTCATCATGTGCGGCTCGATCATGAACTACGGCGGCATCAGCGCGCGGCTCATGGACTTTGCCGACGCGCTCACCGGGCATCTGCCCGGCGGCCTTGCGCAGATCAACGTCCTGCTGAGCATGCTCATGGGCGGCTGCTCCGGCTCGGCCAACGCCGACGCCGCCATGGAGTGCAAGCTGCTCGTGCCCGAGATGGAAAAGCGCGGCTACGGCAAGGGCTTTTCCGCGGCGATCACGGCGGCATCCTCGTGCGTCACGCCCATCATCCCGCCCGGGATCAACCTCATCGTCTACGGTCTGATCGCCGGCGCATCCGTCGGTCAGCTCTTTGCTGCCGGCTATATCCCCGGCCTGCTTATGGCTGTGACGCTGATGATCGCCGTGGCGATCATCGCCAAAAAGCGCGGCTACGCGCCGTCCCGCCCCCGCCGTGCGACGCTCGGCGAGATCGGCCGGCAGGCGCTCAAGTCCTTCTGGGCGCTGTTTTTCCCGCTGGGCATCATCATGGGCATGCGCTTCGGCATCTTCACGCCGACGGAAGCCGGCGGTGTGGGCGTGCTCTACTGCCTGATCGTGGGCAAGTTCGTCTACAAGGGCCTGAAAAAGGAGCACTTCGTCCCCATCCTGCGCGAGACCATCTCCGGCACCGCCACCGTCATGCTCATCATCGTGTCGGCGACCGTGTTCGGCTACTACCTCAACTGGGAGAACATCCCGACCATGCTGCTCAACGCCGTGACGAGCTTTGCCAGCAACAAGTTCCTCGTGCTGCTGGTCATGAACGTTGTGCTGCTCATCGTCGGCATGTTCCTCGAGGGCGGCGCGGCGCTCATCATCCTCGCCCCGCTCATGGTGCCGATCGTGAAGGCCGCCGGCATCGATCTGGTGCACTTCGGCATTGTGTGCAACGTCAATATCATGATCGGCGGTCTGACCCCGCCATTCGGCTCGATGATGTTCACCTGCGTGTCCATCACGGGCTGCAAGATGCAGGAGTTTATCAAGGAATGTGTGCCGTTTATCATCGCGCTGCTCCTTGCACTGCTGCTGCTGACGTATATCCCCGGTATCACGATGCTGATACCGAATCTCATTTATTAAGGGAGACAATTGCATGAAAGTTATGGCACACCGCGGCTACAGCGGTGTATATCCGGAAAACACGATGCTCTCGTTCCGCGAGGCGGTCAAGGTCGGCTGCGACGCGATCGAGATGGACGTGCATGAGACGCGCGACGGCCGCCTCGTCGTCATCCATGACGAGCGGCTCGACCGCACGACCGACAGCACCGGCCGCATCTGCGATCACTCGTTCGCCGAGCTGCAGCAGGTCAACGCCGCCGCCCGCTACAAGGGCAAGTACGCGCCCGAGCACATCCCGTCGTTCGACGAGTATTGCGAGTGGGCCTCCGGCGAGTCCGTCGGCCACAACATCGAGATCAAGACCGACAAGATCTACTACCACGACATCGAGCGCAAGATCTGGGCGACCATCGAGCGCTACGGTCTGGAGCACAAGGTCATGTTCTCATCGTTCAACCACTTCTCGCTGCGCCGCATCCTCGAGATCAGCGGCAATGCGGTCGAGGTCGGCGCGCTTGTGCTCGAGGACAGCATCGGCGGCTTCCCCGGCTACTACTGCCAGCAGGCGGGCTTCGCCTGCTACCACCCGCCGATCGAGATCCTCACGGACGAAAACGTGCGCGACTGCAAGGAGCACGGCGTGAAGATGAACGTCTGGACCGTCAACGACATGGCCGGTCTGGAGCAGCTGCACCGCTGGGGCTGCGAGGGCATCATCACGAATTTCCCCGGCGTGGCCAGCGGCTGGCTGCGCGCGCAGGGTGAGTGAGCCGGACGCGGCGGAACCAAAAACGGATAAAAGAGGCGGCGCCCCCGGAGCAGATGCTCCGGGGGCGCTTTGCAGCGTCATACCATGAAAAAATCCCTCCGGCAACCGCATAGCCGGAGGGATCTTCATTTACTACGGGATCAGATCTTCATGCAGACATCCCACGCGCGCCAGATGACGGTGCGCAGGTTGCCGATGGCAACGCAGTCGCCCACGCGGTGGACCTGCTTGTTGTCCTTGCCGCCGACCGGAGTCGGGATGAAGCCGACGCCGTTGACCACGTTGTCGCACGCGACGAAGGTGCTCTCGCCGGTCTTGACGTTCTTGACGGTGCAGCCGGTGTCCGTGATCTCGGTGACGGTGGACTCGAGATAGGTCGGGACCTTGTGGTACTCCATCGCGTCGCGCAGGAAGGAGGTGTTGGCAAGGCAGGTGGCCTGTGCCGCAACCAGGTCGTTCGCGTACTCGACGATGATGGGGTGCTTGCCCTGAAGGACAAGGTCATACGCCGCTTCGCAGGACGACTGGCCGCCGCCGATGAACAGGACCTTGTCGCCGACTTCCTTCTTGTCCTTGAGCAGCTCCGTGAACGTGAGCGTCTTCTCAAAGCCGGGGATGGACGGCATGGTGCGCGGGATGGAGCCGCTGGCGACGATGATCTCGTCAAAGCCGCGCAGGGTGTTCACGTCCGTGACCTCGGTGTTCAGGCGCACGTCGATGCCTTCCTTGGCGACCTCGTTGAGGTACCAGCGGATGAGTTCCTTGTCGTTCTCCTTGAAGCTCATCGCGGACGCGGTGAGGAACAGACCGCCGAGCTCGCCGGTCTTTTCAAAGATGACTGGGGTGTGGCCGCGCTGCTTGAGCACGAGCGCGCACTCCATGCCGCCGATGCCGCCGCCGATGATGGCGACCTTCTTCGGATGGCGGGTCGGAACGATCTTGTACTTGTTGTGCTGCATGGTCGTCGGGTTCAGAGCGCAGCGGGCCAGGTGCAGGGAGTCGTCCATGCTCTGGAGGTTCGCGGTGCCTTTGAACTTCGACATGTTGAAGCAGCCGTTGTGGCAGCGGATGCAGGGCTTGATCTCATCCTCGTGGCCGCTGAGGATCTTGTGGATCCACTCGTGGTCGACGAGGTTCTGGCGCGCGATGGCCACGGCGTCGAGACGGCCGGCGGCGATCTCTTCGGCGGCCTTCACGGGGTCCATGCGGCCGGCGCAGACGACCGGGCGGCTCGTGAATTTCTTGATGTGCTCGACATACTCGAGGTTGCAGTTATCGGGCATGTACTGCGGCGGATGTGCCCAGTACCAGGCGTCGTAGGTGCCGTTGTCGCAGTTGAACATATCGTAGCCCGCGTCCTCGAGGTACTTGACGGCCTTCTCGGACTCGGCCATGTCGCGGCCGAACTCGACGAAGTCGGTCTCGTACGGCATGGCGCCCTTGCCCCACGCCTTGGTCTTGGACACGACGGAGTAGCGCAGCGACACCGGGAAGTCGGCGCCGGCCTGACGCTTGATCTCCTGCACGATCTCGACCGGGAAGCGGAAGCGGTTCTCGAACGAGCCGCCGTATTTGTCGGTGCGGTGGTTCCAGTTGGCCATGGTGAACTGGTCAAGCAGGTAGCCCTCGTGGACTGCGTGGATCTCCACACCGTCGATGCCGGCGGCGCGCAGCTTCTTGGCGGTCTGGCCGAAGGCGTAGACCATGTCCTCGATCTCCTTGACCGTCAGCGGGCGGGACATGACGTCCTCCTTCCAGCGGTTCGGCACCTCGGACGCGGAGGCGCAGATATACTGCACGTCCACGATGGGGCTGGCGATCTTGTTGAGGACGTTGTTCTTGGCCAGCTTCGTCATCCAGCCGTTGATGGCCATGGAGCGGCCCATGCCGGCGGCGAGCTGGATGAACAGCTTTGCGCCCGTCTTATGGAACTCGACCATGTACTCTTTGAGCTGCTTGAACATCTGGTCGTTCTGGTACAGCCACTTGCGGCCGGGGATGCCCAGCGGGTCGCGGATGCACTGCATGCCGGGCAGGATCAGGCCCACGCCATCCTGTGCGCGGTTGAGCAGGAAGTAGGCTGCTTCCTTGTCAAAGTGGTTCGGCTCCATCCAGCCGAACAGGGACGTGCCGCCCATGGAGCACTGCACAATGCGGTTTTTGATCTCCACATTGCCGATCTTCCAGGGGGTGAACAATGCGTTGTACTTTTCGTTCATGTAATACGCTCCTTCTATATTTTAGGTCTCTCCGGACCCTGGGTTACGTTTCCTCCGGGACATGAATCTCCCGGATGGTAAAGTCCTTACCGGACAGCACCGTTTTGTTGAAGCTGTTGCAGTTCGGACAATAACCGTTGCACTCGATGACATTGAAGATCTCGTCGCAATCCTCGCACTCGGCCATGCCGGGCACGATGTTGACGATGAGCTTCGTATTTTCCAGCGGCGTGCCCTTCACGACGGGGGGATAGAGCTCCTCCACGTACTCCGGAATGACGAGCGAGAGCTCGCCGCAGTCGGCCACGATCTCGGAGATTTCGTCGATCTGATTGGCTGCCGCGTAGTCGGTGACGGTCTTGACCATGGCGCGCACCACACCGATCTCATGCATGGCGCTGCTCCTTATCTGCCGCGCGTCTTGCGCACGAGGCGGCCGATGGCGGCGGGGGTGTTGCCGGCCACGGTCAGCAGGGTGCGGAAGTATTCACGGCCGTGCGTGTCGTTGACCTTCTCGAGGCGGATGGCGTCGAACTTGCACTTGGTGGTGCAGATGCCGCAGCCGATGCACTGGTCCTCGTTGAGGACGACCGCGCCGCAGCCGAGGCAGCGCTCGGTCTCCTTTTTCATCTGCTCCTCGGTGAACACACCGCGCAGATCGTGGAAGGTCTTTTTGGCCTCCTCCGCGGAGCCGTCATGTGCGTGCTGGCGCGGGGTGTTGTCAAAGCTCTCGATCGGCACGGCCACGGTCGCGGGATCGAGCGACTTGTAGTCGCGGTGGTCACGGCCGATGAGCTGGCTCTGGCCGGGGTGCACGAAGCGGTGGATGGACACGGCGGCCTCTTTGCCGGCGGCGATGGCGTCGATGGCAAACTTCGGGCCGGTCACAAGATCGCCGCCCGCGAACACGTCGGGCTCGGCGGTCTGATACGTTGCGGGGTCAACCAGCACGGTGCCGCGCTTGCCAAGCTGGAGCTTCGAGCCGGCATCGATGCCGCACAGGTCGATCTGCTGGCCGATGGCCGAGATGACGGCGGAGACGGCAAGCGTCTCGAACTCGCCCGTGCCGACGGGCTTGCGGCGGCCCTTCTCGTCGGGCTCGCCGAGGGCCATGGTCTCGACCTTGATGGCCGTGACCTTGTCCTTTTCGCCCAGGATCTCGACCGGGGCGCTCAGGAAGCGGAACTTGACGCCCTCGGCCTCGGCCTCGGCGACTTCTTCATCCGCTGCGGGCATCTCCTCGCGGCTGCGGCGGTAGAGCAGCGTCACGTCTGCACCGCGGCGCACGGCGGCGCGCGCGACGTCGATGGCGACATTGCCGCCGCCGATGACGGCGACCTGCTTGCCGATGGCCGGGCGCTTGCCGAGGTTCACGGCGCGCAGGAACTCGACACCGGTGAACACACCCTTCAGATCGTCGCCCGGGCAGCCGGCCGGCGTGCCCTTGGAGGCGCCGACGGCGAGGTAGATCGCCTTGTAGCCGTCCGCGCGCAGCGCGTCGAGCGTCATGTTCTTGCCGACCTCAACGCCGAAGCGGAACTCCACGCCGAGCTCCTTGAGCACGTCGATCTCCGCGTTGACAACGTCCTTCTCGAGGCGGAAGCTCGGGATGCCGAGCGTGAGCATACCGCCGGGCACGGACTCCTTCTCGAACACGGTCACGGGGTAGCCCTTGACGGCGAGGTAGTACGCGCAGCTCATACCGGCAGGGCCGGCGCCGATGACGGCGATCTTCTCCGTGTACGGACGGCCGATCTGGTTGAGCATCTTCGGCACGAAGCGGGTGCTGGCCTCGAGATCCTTCTCGGCGATGAACTTCTTGATGTCATCGATGGCGATCGGATCGTCGATGCTGCCGCGGGTGCAGGCGTCCTCACAACGCTTGTTGCAGATGCGGCCGCAGACGGCCGGGAACGGGTTTTCTTTCTTGATGAGCTCCAGTGCCTCGGTGTAGCGGCCGAGGGACGCGAGCTTGATGTAGCCCTGAACCGGGATGTGCGCCGGGCACTCGGCCTTGCAGGGGGCGGTGCCGCTGGGCATGACGTCGGAGCGGTTCGTGCGGTACTCGGGGTTGTAGCTCGAGCGGTGGAACGGCACGCTGGCGTCGGTATCGTAGGTATCGGAGATGTGCGGATCGGTCGCGCAGCGCTTCTGGCCGAGCTTGAGCGCGTTGGTCTGGCAGTTTTCGACGCACTGACCGCAGGCGACGCACTTTTCCTTGTCCACGCGGGCGATGTAGTTCGAGCGGATGGCGCGCGGCGTGCGGAACAGCTCCGCGATGCGCAGCGCGAAGCACGAGCAGCCGCAGCAGTTGCAGATGGCGTTCGTGTCCTCGAAGCCGGGGGTCTGGTTGATCTCGTGCACGAGACCGTTGTCCTCGGCGCGCTGGAGGATCTCATATGCCTCTTCCTTGGTCACGAGGCGGTGATACCCCTGCTCGGAGAAGCAGAGGGCGTTGTCGTTGAGGTACATGCACATATCCTCTTCGAGGTGGCCGCAGCCCTCGCCCATGAGACGGCGGGCACGGCGGCAGGAGCACGGACCGACGCTGATGGCGGTCGCGTTCTCGATGAGGGTGCGCACTTCGTCGTAGGAGGCGGCGTGCGAGTCGTTCTCGATGGCGCTCATGACGGGCATGACGCGCATGAAGAACATACCAGTCTTGCCGGAGTCGAGCATCGGCGCGAGCATTTCCGGACGGCGGCGGGTGTACGCCTCGAAGCTCTCGCCGAGCACGGGGTACTTGTCGCACTGCTCACGGTTGGCAAGGATGCCCTCCATGATGCCCGGGACCCAGATCGGGTAGAAGTAGCAGCGCTTGCCGTCCACATAGCGGTAGCGGACTGCGCCGGTCTTGCACAGCTTGTCGAGCTGCTCCTGCGTGAATTCCACGCTCTTTCTTGCGCGCTTGGCCACTTCCTCAACCGTGCGGTTGGTCTCCAGGCGCACGTGCATCATGATCGCACACATATCATCGTCGATGATCGGCTCGAGGATCTTATACTCGGGATCGTCATACGTGATGCCCATGTACGTCATGCTCTCAAGGCTGATCTTGGTTGCCAGCTTGAGAATATTCGGTCTTTTTGCCATGCCGTTTCCTCCTTCAGTGTAGGGTGGTATTTAAAAGGTGTTCCCTGTCCCCTTATTGCTTGGGCGGCGCCGCGAATGCGCGCGCGAACTGCTCGCACAGCGCGTCGATGCGCACGTGCCCGTCGAGCTCGTGCACACTCGGCACACCGACGGACATACGCTGGATGACGCCGAGAATCGCATCGTAGGCATTATAGTAGAGCATCTTGACATCGGCGTTGGGGTCGACCGTCCCGTCGGCGAGGCCGCGGCGGATGGCCGCCGCGATCGGGCCGGGGGCGACCTCAAAGCGCTCCGGCGGGCGGTTGATGACCGCGTGCTGCCGGCCGGCGTTGCACAGCGCGACCTCCGCGTCGAGCGAGAAGCGGATGCCGGCAGGGTCTGTAAAGATCAGCCCCGCATAGCTGCGCAGCAGCACGCGGATCTCCTCGATGCCGGTCATGCCCCTGCGCCGCTGCTTTGCCAGCGACTGCGCGGCCAGCTCCTTGGCTCTGTCCCAGTAGAGGTAGGCCGCCGCGATGACGAGCTCATCCTTGCCCGCAAAGTACCGGTAGACCGAGCGCTCGGTCAGGCCGGCGTGCTGCGCGATGTCGCGGATGGTCGTCTTTTCAATGCCGTTTTCAACAAAACACGCCAGTGCCGACTGCGTTACGAGTGCGATATTCTGTTCCCGCACCTCTTGCATCGACATGGGCGTGCCTCCTGTCTGCTATGTTTGTCAGATGGACTGACATTGTTATTATACCTGTTTTTTGCCGGTATTTCAACTGAAAGTTGCTCGTTTTTTAACGAGTTTGTCATACAAAAAACACCGGTATGGTCAAAAAACCACACCGGTGTACAGCTTGTCAAAAACAATGCCGGGGTATTGGGCGCATCGCGCGTGTCACACGGGGTAATCGCCGGAGAGCTTCTCGTCGGCGTTCGTGCCGGTGTCCGTGTTGCGGAAGAAGAGGAAATACGCGGCCACGCACAGCGCCACGAGCGCGTAGGCAAAGACGACGACGGCGACGTTTCCGGCGGCGATCTCGGACTGCAGGCCGCCGATCTCGACGATGAGGATGAGCGCCGGCGTCACGAAGCGGATCATGACGGCGTAGACCTTCTTGAGCCAGCCGGCCATGGGTGTGCCTCCGGCCTCGATCTCGGCCACGGCGCGCTTGGGCGTAATGAACCAGCCGACGACGATGCAGGAAAACAGCGCGCACACGGGCATGAGTACGGTGTTGGTCACCTCGTCAAAGAACGTCAGCCAGTCGAGCCCGAACAGCGCGGGACTGGATTCCTCGAGGATGGCGACATGGCCGAGCGAGATGCCGATCGGAATCGACACGAGAAAGCAGACACCCGCGACGATGAGCGCGGCGCGCTTGCGGTGGGCGTGGAATTTCTGGATGACGAACTGCGTCACGACCTCGATCAGCGACACGACGGACGTGATGGCGGCGATGTCGACCATGACGAAAAAGGCGAACGACACGACCTGACCCACGCCGCCCATGGACTCGAACACCTGCGGCAGAATGATGAACATGAGCGCGACGCCCTTGCTGCTGCCGAGCAGCGCGGGGTCAAAGTGCGCTACCGACGGGAAGATCGCCAGACCCGCGATGAGCGCCACGAGCGTGTCGAAGATGCAGATCATGGCGGTGGAGCGCACGAGGTTGACCTCCTTGCCGGTGTACGAGCCGTAGGTGATCATGATGCCCATGCCGAGTGACAGGGAGTAAAACGCCTGACCCATGGCCACGAGCACGGACTTGAACGTGATGCCGGAGAAATCGGGCTTGAGGTAGAAGCTCAGACCCTCACGCACGCCGCTGCCGAGCGTCAGCGCGTAGACGGCGATGGCGACGAGGATCAGAAACAGCACCGGCATGAGCACCTTGGACGCCTTCTCGATGCCGTCCTTGACGCCGCCCATGATGATCATCATGCTCAGCACGAGGAAGATCGCGGTGTAGAGGATGACCTCACCCGTGTTGACGGAGAACGTGCCGACGATGCCGGCGTTGCCGCTGAAGGAGTTGAGCGCGTACTTCGTCGTCCAGCCGCCGAGCACGGAGTAGTAGCAGATGATGAACGCGGGGATCACGATCGCCACGAGCCCGCACCAGCCGAGGTTCTTGTGGATCATCTTGTAGGCGGTCATGGGGTTTGCCTGCGCGCGGCGGCCGAGATAGATCTCGCTGAGCATCGTCACGAAGCCGATGAGCAGCACGCACGCGACGTAAATGAGCACGAAGGCCGCGCCGCCGTTTTGCGACGTCTTGTACGGGAAGCCCCAGAGATTTCCGAGCCCCACGGCACTGCCGGCGGCGGCGAGGATGAAGCCGATGCCGCTGGCGAATCCAACTTTTTTCTTTTCCATAACAGATTTCCTTTCTGTCCGTTTTTCTATACAACAAAAAATCGGCCCCGACCAAAACGGTCGGGGCCGACTCCTGGTATACCAAGTCGTGCTTATCCCGCAAATACCGGTTTGGTTCGTTCTGCTGGCGGTGCGATGCCCAGAATGCTGAGTATAGCAAAAATCGACACTGCAAGTACAGTGTCGATGGTAAGCAGAAGGATGCTGTTGTTGTCGGTATTCGCCGCAGAGCATGCAAAGCCGGCCGCGCACGTGGTCGCGGTGCTGTCGTTTTTGCGGCTGAAAAACGTGTTGCGCATGGCTTGCAGCTCCTCTCAAAGGGAATTTGGCGTCATTGTACGCGCCGGTGCGGCGGTTGTCAACGGCGGAATGCTTTCGTATTTTTGATAAGGAAGTTTCAAATTTTTGAATCATTCAGCAAAAACCCCGGCGCGCGGGCCGGGCCGCGCGCCGGGGGATGGAAAACAGATCAGGCGTTCGCTTCGAGCTTGTGCAGCGCCTTGCGAAACTGTGTCGCAAACAGGATGGCCGTGCACGTGACGGCAATGACGTCCGCGACCGGCTCGGCCAGATACACGGCCGTCGTCTGGTCGGGCAGCAGCGCCGGCAGCAGATAGATCAGCGGCAGGAGCAGCACGAACTTGCGCAGCACGGCCACGATGATCGAGCACAGCGCGCTGCCGATGGACACGAACGTCATCTGGCAGGCGATCTGGATGCCGAACAGGAACAGGCCCGCGCAGTAGATGCGCAGCACGCGCGCCGTGAAGGCGATGAGCTCCGCGTCCGGCGTGAAAATGCGCGCAAACAGCCCGGGGGCGAGCTCGATGAGCGCCCAGAGCGAGACCGAGTAGATCAGGCACACCTTCAGCAGCAGACGGAACGTTTCGCGCACGCGGTCGGTGTTCTTTGCGCCGAAGTTGTAGCTCGTGATCGGTTGTGCGCCCTGACCGATGCCCTGCAGCGGCAGCATGGCAAACTGCATCACGCTCGTGAGGATCGTCATGGCGCCGACGGCGATGTCGCCGCCGTATTTGAGCAGGGAGGCGTTGAAGCACACAGAGATGACGCTCTCGCTCGCCTGCATTGTGAATGTTGCGAGGCCGAGCGCCACGCACGGCAGGATGAGCTTCGGCGAGACGAAGAGGTTTTCCCGCCGCAGGCGCAAAAATGCCTTCTTCCCGCACAGGAACACCAGCACCCACGCGCACGAGAGCCCCTGTGAGAGCACGGTCGCCAGTGCTGCGCCGCGCACGCCCATGCCCAGCGCGAAGATGAAGATCGGGTCGAGGATGATGTTCGCCGCCGCGCCGATGAGCACCGTGTACATGCCCATCTTGGCGAAGCCCTGCGCCGTGATGAAGGCGTTCATGCCCAGTGTGAGCTCGACAAAGAGCGTGCCGAACGCATAAATATGCAGATAGTCCGCGGCGTAGTCAATGGTGTTCTCGCTCGCGCCGAAGGCAAGCAGCGCCTCGCGCCCCCAGAGGAGCAGCACCGCCGTGAGCACGACGGAGATTCCGATCTGCAGCGTGAAGCAGCCGCCGAGCGTCTTTTCGGCGCTGTCCATATCGTCGCGCCCCATGTAGATCGACGCGCGCGGCGCGCCGCCCGAGGCCGTGAAGCACGCGAAGGCCGACACGATCAGAATGATCGGCAGGCACACGCCCACGCCTGTCAGCGCGAGACTGCCGACCTCCGGAATGTGGCCGATGTAGATGCGGTCGACGATGTTGTAGAGCATGTTCACCAGCTGCGCGATCACCGTCGGGATTGCGAGCCGGCGCAGGAGCTGACCGACGGGCTCCGTGCCGAGAAATGTTTTGTCCTGCTGCATTTAACTTTCCTCCCTGTTGGCCATACGGTCAAGATTCTGCGCGAACGCTGTCAGACAGTGCTGGAACGTTTCGAGCGCGTCGGGCGCGAGGCCCGCGGACATCTGCGCGACGAACTGCTCCTGCAGTGCCTGACCGCGCGCGACGATCGGCGCCGCCTTATCCGTGCACACGAGCCGGCAGCGGCGCCGGTCGCCGGGGTCGCGCGTGCGCAGCAGGTAGCCCTCGCGCACGAGATTGTCCACGTGGAACGACACGATGCCCGGCTTGAGCTTCCGGTACGTGCAGATGTCGCGCGCGGTGTCCAGCCCCGGATTGTTGGCCAGAAAGAGCAGAATGTCCACGGCGTTTTGCGCCATGTCCAGCTCCGCGCTCAGCGGCTGCATGACGGCGGCGTAAGCGTCGAGGATGCGGCGCGTGTACGTATAGACCTGCGATGCGGTGAGCACGGCGGTCACCTCCCGAAAAATAGTTCAATTTTGAACGATTTTGTATTATACCAGCATCCGCCCGAAAAGCAAGCGGAAAATTGTGAACATTTGTGCGTTGACAACGGCACGATTGTGTGTATAATTGTATACAATAATACAAAGCGATAGAAAGGAGCCCCACTGCCATGCTTGAAATATCCGGAAAGACGAATTTGCTGGAGCAGAATGCGTATAAATATTCGCTCCAGGACGTGGCGGAGCCGAACCTCCAGCGCGACATCTACACACAGGGAATGGTGCCGAAGGTGCCGTTTAACCACCGGCGCGTGCCGATGAACATGCCCGAGGAGATCTGGATCACGGACACGTCGCTGCGCGACGGGCAGCAGTCCGTGGAGCCGTACACGGTCGACCAGATCGTCAATATTTATAAGTACCTGTCGCGGCTCGGCGGGCCGTACGGCATCATCCGGCAGACGGAGTTTTTCATCTACAGCAAGAAAGATCGTGAGGCGCTCGAAAAGTGCATGGAGCTGGGGCTGAAGTTCCCGGAGATCACGACGTGGATCCGCGCCACGAAGGAGGATTTTCGCCTCGTGCGCGACCTCGGCATCCGCGAGACGGGTATCCTCGTCAGCTGCAGCGACTACCACATCTTCAAGAAGATGAAGATGACGCGCCGTCAGGCCATGGACTATTACCTCGCCACCGTGGCCGACGCGTTTGAGGCCGGGGTCGTCCCGCGCTGCCACCTTGAGGACATTACGCGCGCCGACTTTTACGGTTTCGTGGTGCCGTTTGTCAACGAGCTGCAAAAGCTCTCGCGCCAGGCGGGTATCCCGGTCAAGATCCGCGCGTGCGACACCATGGGCTACGGCATCCCCTACACGGAGGCGGCGCTGCCGCGCAGCGTGGCCGGTATCATCTACGGCCTGCAGCAGTACTCCGACGTGCCGAGCGAGTGCCTCGAGTGGCACGGGCACAACGATTTTTACAAGGCGGTCGTCAATGCCTCGACTGCGTGGCTCTACGGTGCGTGCGCGGTCAACTGCTCGCTGCTCGGCATCGGCGAGCGCACGGGCAACATCCCGCTCGAGGCGATGGTGTTCGAGTACGCGTCGCTGCGCGGCTCGCTCGACGGCATGGACCCGACCGTCATCACCGAGATCGCCGACTACTTCCAGCACGAGATCGGCTACAACATCCCGCCGATGACGCCGTTCGTCGGGCGCGACTTCAACGCCACGCGCGCCGGCATCCACGCCGATGGCCTGCTCAAAGACGCCGAGATCTACACGATCTTCGATACCGAGAAGCTGCTCAACCGTCCGGCGTCCGTGCAGGTCGCCAAGACGTCCGGCCTCGCGGGCATCGCCTACTGGATCAACCAGAACTACCACCTGACCGGAGATGCGCAGATCGACAAGCACGACCCGCTCGTGCTCGCGCTCAAGGGCTGGGTGGACGCGGAATACGAGGACGGCCGCCAGACCGTCCTGTCCGCCAAGGAACTCAACGCCAAGATCGCGGAGCTGGCCCCCGGCCGCTTCGCGCAGGTCTGACAGGAGGCGCCGCATGAAAGATTTCCGTACCGTTACGCTGGCCGATCAGGTGTTTGAGCGGCTGGAATCCGATATCATTCAGGGCGTGTACCCGCGCGGCGAGGTGCTCACGGAGCTCCGGCTCGTCGAGCAGCTCAACGTCAGCCGCACGCCCATCCGCGAGGCGCTGCGCCGCCTCGAGCAGGAGCACCTCATCGCCGACACCGGCAAGGGCTCCGTCGTGCTCGGCATCACGGCCGAGGATCTGGTGGACATCATGGATATCCGCTGCAAGATCGAGGGGCTCGCGTCCTACTACGCGGCGAAAAACGCTTCGCCCGAGGGCCTCGCGCGCCTGCGCCACATCATGGACCTGCAGGAATTCTACTTTGAAAAGCGCGACGCTGAGCACCTGCGCGAGATGGACGACCAGTTCCACGACGTCATCTGCGACATGGGCGGCCACGCCGTCATCAGCGACACGCTCGTCCCGCTGCACCGCAAGACCCGCCGCTACCGCAAGGCGTCCATTGCCGACGCTTCGCGCACGGCGCAGGTCGTGAAAGAGCACCGCGCCATTTTCGACGCCATCGCCGCCGGCGACGCCGACCGCGCCGCCGAGCTCACGACCGAGCACACCATCCACGCAAAAGAAAGTATGATGGGGAGGCTGAAAAACCATGGGTGAGACCCTTGCTCAGAAAATCATCCGTGCCCACCTGCTGCACGGCGACATGACGCCCGGAAGCGAGATTGCCCTGCGCATCGACCAGACGCTCACGCAGGACGCCACCGGCACGATGGCCTATCTGGAGTTTGAGACGATGGGCATCCCGCGCGTCAGGACCGAGCTGAGCGTGGCCTATGTCGACCACAACACGCTGCAGTCCGGCTTTGAAAACGCGGACGACCACCGCTATCTCCAGACCGTGGCCAAGAAGCACGGCGTCTGGTTCTCCCGCCCGGGCAACGGCATCTGCCATCAGGTGCAGCTCGAGCGCTTCGGCAAGCCGGGCAAGACGCTCATCGGCTCCGACAGCCACACGCCCACCGGCGGCGGCATCGGTATGCTGGCCTTCGGCGCCGGTGGCATGGACGTCGCGGTCGCCATGGGCGGCGGCGCGTACTATATCACCATGCCGAAAATGTTCAAGGTCAACCTCACCGGCGCGCTGCGGCCCTACGTCACGGCCAAGGACATCAGCCTCGAGCTGCTGCGCATCCTGTCGGTCAAGGGTGGCGTCGGTGCGATCATCGAGTGGGGCGGCCCCGGCATCGCGGCGCTGTCCGTGCCCGAGCGCGCCACGATCACGAACATGGGCACCGAGCTCGGCGCGACGACGTCCATCTTCCCGTCGGACGACGTGACGCGCGCGTTTCTCGCGGCCGAGGGGCGCGCGGCGGACTTTGTCCCTCTCGCGAGCGATCCGGACGCGCAGTATGACCGCATTATCGACATTGACCTCAACACGCTGCAGCCCATGATCGCCTGCCCGCACAGCCCGGACAATGTCGTCCCCGTGGCGTCGCTCGCCGGCACGAAGGTCGATCAGGTCTGCATCGGTTCGTGCACGAATTCGTCCCTGTTCGATATGCTCAAGGTCGCGGCGCTGCTCCGCGGCAGGACCATCGCCCCGGGCGTGAGCCTGTCCATCTCGCCGGGATCGAAGCAGGTGCTGACCATGCTCTCTGACTGCGGCGCGCTCACGGACATCCTCGCCAGCGGCGCGCGCCTGCTCGAGTGCGCGTGCGGCCCGTGCATCGGCATGGGCTTCTCGCCCAACTCCGGCGGCGTGAGCCTGCGCACGTTCAACCGCAACTTCCTCGGCCGCAGCGGTACGAAAGACGCGCAGGTCTACCTCGTGTCCCCGGAGACGGCCGTCGCCGCTGCGCTCACCGGTACGATCACCGACCCGCAGACGCTCGGCCCCATGCCGGCCGTCACGCTGCCGGAGCGCTTCCGCATCGACGACAGCGCCGTGCTGCCGCCCGCCCCGGCGGACGAGGCCGACACGGTGGAGGTGCTGCGCGGGCCGAACATCCGGCCCTTCCCGCAGAGCAAGCCTTTTGCCGACACGCTCACGGCCGAGCTCGTGCTCAAGGTGGGTGACAACATCACGACCGACCATATCATGCCCGCGGGCTCGAAGATCCTGCCCTACCGCTCGAACATCCCGAAGCTGTCGGAGTTCTGCTTCACAGTCTGCGACCCCAGCTTCCCGGCGCGCGCCAAGGCGGCCGGGGACGGCATCATCGTCGGCGGCAGCAACTACGGGCAGGGCTCGTCGCGCGAGCACGCGGCGCTCGTGCCGATGTATCTCGGCATCCGCTGCGTCGTGGCCAAGAGCTTCGCGCGCATCCACGTGGCAAATCTCATCAACGCCGGCATCCTGCCGCTGACGTTTGCGGATCCTGAAGATTACGACGCGCTGCAGCAGGGCGCACAGCTGCGCATCGACGGCATCCACGCCGGCATGGCAGCAGGGGAACTGACGCTCACGGATACGGCAGGCAAGTCCTACCCTGTCGTGTGCAGTCTCACCGAGCGGCAGCAGGCTATCCTGCTCGCCGGCGGACTGCTCAACTACACAAAGGAGCATGCACTATGAACGATGTTGACCGCGCCTGTGCGGCGTTTCGCACCTTACTTGAAGAGCAGCAGGCCCGCGTTGCGGGCATGACCGCCGAGCGGGCGGACTATACGAACAAGGCGACCGTGACCATCGGTCTCGTGGACGGCGACGGCATCGGCCCCATTATCATGGAGCAGGCGGTGCGTGTGCTCGAGGCGCTGCTCGCCGACGAGATCGCGCGCGGCAGCATCGCCCTGCGGCGCATCCGCGGCCTCACGATCGAAAACCGGCTGGCCTGTAACCAGGCAGTGCCGGACGATGTGCTCTCTGAAATTCTGGCCTGCGACGTGCTGCTCAAGGGCCCGACCACGACGCCCATGGGCGGCGGACTCGAGAGCGCGAACGTGAAGCTGCGCCGCGCGCTCGACCTCTACGCAAACGTCCGCCCCGTGACGATTCCAGAACAGGGCGTCGACTGGACGTTCTTCCGCGAGAACACGGAGGGCGAGTACGCCCTCGGCAGCCGCGGCGTGGAGCTGCCCGGCATGGCCGTGGACTTCAAGGTCACGACCGACCCCGGCACGCGCCGCATCGCCCGCGCGGCGTTCGACTATGCCCGGCGCAACGGTAAGACGCGCGTGACCGTCGTCACGAAAGCGAACATCCTCAAAAAGACGGACGGCAAATTCACCGCCCTCTGCCATGAGGTGGCTGCCGACTATCCCGAGATCACCGTTGATGATTACTACATCGACATCATGGCGGCGAACCTCGTCAACGAGCGGGTGCGCGGACAGTTTCAGGTGCTGTTGCTGCCGAACCTCTACGGCGACATCATCACCGATGAGGCCGCGCAGCTGCAGGGCGGTGTCGGCACGGCGGGCAGCGCCAACATCGGCGACCGCTACGCCATGTTCGAGGCCATCCACGGCTCGGCCCCGCGCATGATCGAGCGCGGCATGGGCGACTATGCCAACCCCCAGAGCATCCTGCGCGCGGAGGTCATGCTCCTGCGGCACATCGGCCGCGCGGCCGCGGCGGACCGGCTCGAGGCGGCGCTCGATGCCTGCCCGGCCGTCATCACCGGCCAGCCGGACGGCGCGACCTGCGCCGGCTACGGCGACGGGATCCTGAAACTGCTCTGAAGCACACGGCGGCGCGCCCTGACGGGCGCGCCGCTGAGCCTGTCTGTATCCGGTTCTTGGCGCAGAGATGCGTGTCAACGCGGGACGGAAAATGACGGAATTTTTCGTGCAAAAAGACGGCGCGCAAAGCCGCCGGATTTGTTGACAGACCGGGCGATTATGTGATATCATATCAAAAATTTGCGATTCGGCAGAAATGAGGCGAGGAAAATGGTTGCGGCCGCAGAGAATATGCAGGCATTTGGGTGGGATCTTTTTCCCGGCAACCGTGATTCTGTTTTTCTTGGCAGCGGCAGCATTGCCGGTGACGAACTTGATATTTCTTCTTTCGTGGTATTACCTGGTTTCGTAGATGTGCATGTACATCTTCGTGAGCCGGGTTTTTCTTATAAGGAGACCATTTCGTCCGGCACACTTGCTGCGGCGCACGGAGGATACAGCCGCGTGTGCGCCATGCCCAATCTGGATCCGGTGCCGGACAGTTTGCAGACGCTTGCCCCCCAGCTGGAGCGCATCCGCACGGATGCGGTCATCGATGTGACACCCTACGGCGCGATCACCGCGCACCGCGGCGGCAGGGAGCTTGCGGACATGGAGCAGCTCGCGCCCTATGTCGCCGGCTTTTCCGACGACGGCAGCGGCGTGCAGGATGCGGACGTGATGCGCGCCGCGATGCGCAAGGCGGCAAGCCTCGGCAAGATCATCGCCGCGCACTGCGAGGACAACACTCTCCTGCACGGCGGCTATATCCACGACGGCGCGTATGCCCGCGCCCACGGGCACAAGGGCATCAGCAGCGAGAGTGAGTGGCGGCAGCTGGAGCGCGATCTCGAGCTGGTGCGCGAGACGGGCTGTGCCTATCATATGTGCCACGTGTCCACCAAGGAGAGTGTGGCGCTCATCCGCCGGGCGAAGGCGCAGGGGCTGGACGTCACCTGCGAGACCGCACCGCACTACCTCGTGCTGACCGAGGACGACCTGCGCGAGGACGGCAGTTTCAAGATGAACCCGCCCCTGCGCACGCAGGCCGACCGGCAGGCGCTCATCGAGGGCATCCTCGATGGCACGGTGGACATGATCGCGACCGACCACGCCCCGCACAGCGCGCAGGAAAAGGCCAGGGGCCTCGCCGGGAGCGCCATGGGCATCGTCGGCCTTGAGACAGCGTTTCCCGTGCTCTATACCAACCTTGTGCGCACCGGCGTGCTGACGCTCGACAAGCTCGTGGAGCTCATGGCGGTCAACCCCAGAAAGCGCTTCGGCTTCCCGCTGTGCGCGGACGATTATGCCGTCTGGGACCTGAACACGGAGTACCGCATCGACCCGGCGCAGTTTTGCTCCATGGGAAAGAGCACGCCCTTCGCCGGACAGACGGTCTACGGGCGGTGCGTGCGCAACGTCTGCGGCGGCGCCGTCGTCTGGCAGGACGCGCAGGACTGAGCGCCCTTCATTTATATATTAAATATATGACATACAGGACTTTTTACGTACTGAGGAGGAAATCACATGCCCAAGAGAACGGATCTGAAGAAAATTATGATCATCGGCTCCGGCCCGATCGTCATCGGTCAGGCCGCTGAGTTTGACTATGCCGGCACGCAGGCGTGCCTGTCGCTCAAGGAGGAGGGGTACGAGGTCATTCTCGTCAACTCCAACCCCGCCACGATCATGACGGATACCTCCGTCGCGGACAAGGTGTACATGGAGCCGCTGACGCTGGAGTATGTGGCGCGTATCCTGCGCAAGGAGCGTCCGGATGCGATCGTCCCGGGCATCGGCGGCCAGACCGGTCTGAATCTGGCGATGCAGCTCGAGCAGAAGGGCGTGCTCAAGGAGTGTCAGGTCGAGCTTCTCGGCACGGACAGCGACAGCATCCGCCGCGCCGAGGACCGCGAGCAGTTCAAGGAGCTCTGCCAGAGCATCGGCGAGCCGGTCATCCCGTCACAGATCACCTACAACCTCGAGGAGGCCAAGGCCGCGGCCGCGGCCATCGGCTATCCGGTCGTGCTGCGCCCGGCGTTCACGCTCGGCGGCACGGGCGGCGGCTTTGCCGACGACGAGGCACAGCTCGTCGAGCTGGGCATGCAGGCGTTCAAGCTCTCGCCCATCCATCAGGTGCTGATCGAAAAGAGCGTCAAGGGCTATAAGGAGATCGAGTTTGAGGTCATGCGCGATGCGTCCGACCGCGCCATCACCATCTGCGGCATGGAGAACATCGACCCCGTGGGCGTGCACACCGGCGACTCCGCCGTCGTCGCGCCGATCATGACGCTCAGCGACCATGACATGAAGATGCTCAACGACAGCGCGATCAAGATCATCCGCGCGCTGAAGATCCAGGGCGGTTGCAACGTGCAGTTTGCGCTCAACCCCAAGACCTCGGAGTACTTCCTCATTGAGATCAACCCCCGCGTCTCCCGCTCGTCGGCGCTGGCGAGCAAGGCCAGCGGCTATCCCATCGCGCGCGTCACGGCCAAGGTCGCCGTCGGCATGAACCTCGACGAGATCGCCGTCGCCAACACGACGGCCGCGTTCGAGCCGTCGCTGGACTACGTGGTCGCAAAGCTGCCGCGCTTCCCGTTCGATAAGTTCTCGACCGCCGCCAACACGCTCGGCACGCAGATGAAGGCCACGGGCGAGGTCATGGGCATCGGCAGCACGCTCGAGGAGTGCCTGCTCAAGTCCGTCCGCTCGCTGGAGATCGGCGCGCAGCACCTCTGGCTGCCGAAGTTCCAGAACATGACCAAGGCGGAGCTGACCGAGTACCTGCGCCAGTTCCGTGACGACGGCCTCTTTGCCGTCGCGCAGCTGCTGCGTCTGGGCGCGAGCGTGGACGAGGTCGCTGCGCTGACGATGATCACGCCGTTCTTCATCGAGACCATCCGCACCATCGTGGACATGGAGCAGACGCTCTGCACGCACAAGGGCGACGGAGAGACGCTCAAGCAGGCCAAGCAGATGGGCTTCTGTGACCCCTACATCGCGCGGCTCTGGGGCGTGCGCGAGGAGGATGTGTATGCCCAGCGCGTGCAGCTGGGGCTCTACCCCGCCTACAAGATGGTGGACACCAGCCACACCGGCGCTTACATCCCCTATTTCTACTCCACCTATGCCCCCGGCGCAAAGAGCGAGGCGCGCCGCTCGGACAAGAAGAAGGTCGTCGTGCTCGGCGCGGGTCCGATCCGCATCGGTCAGGGCGTGGAGTTTGACTACTCCACCGTCCACGCGGTGCAGACCATCCGGCGCGCGGGCTATGAGGCCATCATCATCAACAACAACCCCGAGACGGTCTCTACCGACTACACGACCGCCGATAAGCTGTATTTCGAGCCCCTCACGCCCGAGGACGTCATGAACATCCTGCATGAGGAGCAGGCCGATCAGGTGATCGCCAGTCTCGGCGGCCAGACGGCCATCAATCTGGCGCAGCCGCTCATGACGCGCGGTGTGCAGATCATCGGCACGGACTGCGCCGCGATCGAGCGCGCGGAAAACCGCGACTGCTTTGAAAAGCTGCTGCTCGAGCTGAACATCCCGCAGCCGATGGGCGCGGCGGTGACGAATCTGGACGACGGCCTCAAGGCGGCGCACGCGGTGGGCTATCCGGTGCTGGTGCGTCCGTCGTTCGTGCTGGGCGGCCGCGCCATGGAGATCGTGGCCGACGACGAGATGCTGCGCCACTACCTGCAGAATGCCGTGCGCACCGGCGAGGGCAAGCCCGTGCTGGTCGACAAGTACATCTCCGGCCGCGAGGTCGAGGTCGACGCCATCTGCGACGGCAGAGACGTGTTCGTGCCCGGCATCATGGAGCTGGTCGAGCGCACCGGTGTCCACTCCGGCGACTCCATCAGCGTCTACCCGCCGTTTTCCATCTCCGACAAGGTCAAGGGCACGATCCTGACCTATGCCAAGAAGCTCGGTCTGGGCATCGGCATCGTCGGCCTGTATAACATCCAGTTCATCGTTGATAAGAGCGACCATGTCTACATCATCGAGGTCAACCCCCGCTCGTCGCGCACGGTGCCGTTTTTGTCGAAGGCCACGGGCTATCAGCTCGCGGACATCGCCACGAACGTCATCCTCGGCACGAGCCTCAAGGAGCAGGGTATCTTCGACCTGTATCCGCCGGAAAAAGAGCGCTGCTATGTCAAGGCGCCGGTGTTCTCCTTCGCCAAGCTCCACGGGCTGGACGCCTACCTCTCCCCGGAGATGAAGTCCACGGGCGAGGCCATCGGCTACGACAAGAAGCTCTCGCGCGCCATGTACAAGGCGCTGCAGGCCTCCGGCATGAACGTGCAGAACTACGGTACCGTGTTCGTGACGCTGGCCGATGAGGACAAGCCGGAGGGCCTGCCGCTCGTGCGCCGGTTCTATGAGATGGGCTTTAACATCGAGGCGACCGCCGGCACGGCTGCCTACCTCAAGTCCTTCGGCATCCGCACGCGCGTGCGCGGCAAGATCAGCGACGGCAGCCACGAGATCCTCGATTCCATCCGCAGCGGCTACGTCAGCTACATCATCAACACCCGCTCCATCCATTCGAGCGTCCACGCGCAGGACGGCGCCGCGATCCGGCGCTGCGCGGTGGAAAACGGCGTGACCGTCTTTACCTCGCTCGATACGGTGCGCGTGCTGCTCGACGTGCTCGAGGAGACGACGCTGGCCGTGTCCACGATCCACGCGGAGTAAGCCGTGCAGCAGAGAGTTTTCACCATTGCGGAAAACGCGCCCGTCGCCCGTGACACCTACCGTTTGCAGCTCACGGGGGACACCGCCGCGATCACCGCGCCGGGGCAGTTTGTGGACATCCGGCTTGCCGGACGCTTTCTGCGCCGCCCCGTGTCGGTGTGCAGCTGGAGTGACGGCGCGCTGACGCTGTATTATAAAGTGGCGGGCGCAGGCACGGCGCAGCTGAGCACGCTGGCGCCGGGCACGGAGCTGGACCTGCTGGTCGGTCTCGGCAACGGCTTTGACACCGCACCCGCCGGTGCGCGGCCGCTGCTGGTCGGCGGCGGTGTGGGCGCGTCCCCGCTGTATGGTCTGGCGCAGCAGCTCGTGGCCGAGGGGCGCAGCCCGCTGGCCGTGCTCGGCTTTCGCACGGCGGCAGAGGTGCTGCTTGCCGATGCGTTTTGTGCGCTCGGCATCCCCGTCACGGTCGTGACCGAGGACGGCACCATGGGCGCGCGCGGCTTCGTGACCGACGCGCTGCCCGAGGGCGGCACCTATGTGTATGCCTGCGGGCCGATGCCCATGCTGCAGGCGCTGTGCAGCGCGACGCCGCTTGACGGTCAGCTGAGCCTCGAGGCGCGCATGGGCTGCGGCTTCGGCGCGTGCATGGGCTGCACCTGCGAAACGACGCACGGCAGCAAGCGCGTCTGCAAGGACGGGCCCGTGTTCACAAAGGAGGAGATCCTATGGCCGCAACAGCCGTAACGCTCTGCGGGATCGAGCTGGAAAACCCCATCATCCCGGCCAGCGGCACGTTTGGCTACGGGCAGGAGTTTGCGCAGCTGTATGACATCAATATGCTCGGCACGTTCTCCTTCAAGGGGACGACGCGCGCGCCGCGCTTCGGCAACCCCACGCCGCGCATCGCCGAGTATGCCGGCGGAATGCTCAACGCGGTGGGGCTGCAGAACCCTGGCGTGGACGCGGTCATCGCGCACGAGCTGCCGGAGCTGAAAAAGGTGTTTCACAAGCCGGTCATGGCGAATGTGAGCGGCTTCAGCGTGGAAGAATATGCCGAGGTCTGCGCCAGGCTTGACGCGCAGCCGCAGGTCGGCTGGCTGGAGGTCAACATCTCCTGCCCGAACGTCCACGGCGGCGGCGCTGCCTTCGGCGCGGAGCCGTCGGCCGCAGCGGAGGTGACGCGCGCGGTGCGCGCCGTGACGAAAAAGCCGATCATCCTCAAACTCTCGCCGACGGCGGCGGACATTGCCGCCGTTGCCAAGGCCTGTGAGGACGCGGGCGCGGACGGCGTGAGCCTCATCAACACCCTGCCGGGTATGCGCATCGACCTTGCGCGCCGCCGCCCGCTGCTGGCAAACCAGACCGGCGGTATGTCCGGCCCCGGTATGTTCCCGCTGGCTGTGCGCATGGTCTATCAGGTGTACGAGGCTGTGCGCATCCCCATCGTGGGCATGGGCGGCGTGACGAACGCGCAGGACGTTCTGGAGCTGATGCTCGCGGGCGCGACAGCGGTCGGCGTGGGCGCGGCGAACCTGGTCGAGCCGTATGCCTGCAAGCACATCATTGAAACTCTGCCGGACGCGATGGCGCGCTTCGGCATCGACAATCTCAGGGACATCATAGGAGGAGCACATCATGGGTAAGGACGTTATCATTGCGCTGGATTTTGACAACCGGGAAAAGACACTCGCATTTCTCGACCGTTTTCAGGACGAGAAGCCGTTTGTGAAGATCGGCATGGAGCTGTTTTATGCCGAAGGGCCGGACATCGTGCGCCAGATCCGCGCGCGCGGCCACAGGATCTTTCTCGACCTCAAGCTGCACGACATCCCGAACACGGTGAAAAAGGCGATGGCCGCGCTCTCGGCGCTGGATGTGGATATCATCAACCTCCACGCTGCCGGCACGAAGGCCATGATGAGCGCCGCGCTCGAGGGACTGACCCGGCCGGACGGCACGCGCCCGCTGCTCATCGCCGTGACGCAGCTGACCTCCACGGATCAGGAGCGCATGGACCGGGAGCTGCTCATCCACGCGCCGATCGACGAGGTCGTGCTGCACTATGCACGCAATGCGCGCGATGCCGGTCTTGACGGCGTGGTCTGCTCCCCGCTGGAGGCGGGCAGCATCCATGCGCGCTGCGGCGCGGACTTTCTGACCGTGACGCCCGGCGTGCGCTTTGCCGACGGGGAGAGCGGCGACCAGAAGCGCGTCACAACGCCGGAGCGCGCCCGAGAGATCGGCTCGGACTACATCGTCGTCGGCCGCCCGATCACGCAGGCGGACGATCCCGTCGCCGCCTATCGCCGGTGCGTGGCCGCGTTCGTCGGCTGAGCGCCGGATCAGAGACTTTTTCAACAGGAGGAACTGCTATGGATATCAAACACGAAGTTGCGCGCAGCCTGCTCTCGATCGAGGCGGTGTTCCTGCGCCCGCAGGAGCCGTTCACGTGGGCCAGCGGCATCAAGAGCCCCATCTACTGCGACAACCGCCTCATCCTGACCGCGCCCGAGGCGCGTGATCTGGTCGAGCGCGCCATCGCCGAGACGGTCAGGCGCGAGTATCCGCAGGTGCAGGTGCTCATGGGCACGGCCACGGCCGGCATCGCCCACGCCGCCATCGCCGCGCATCTGCTCGGTCTGCCGATGGGCTATGTCCGCTCGAGCAGCAAGGATCACGGCCGCCAGAACCGCATCGAGGGCAAGCTCGTCCCGGGGCAGAAGGTCGTGGTCGTCGAGGATCTGATCTCCACCGGCGGCAGCGTGCTCGACGCGGTGGACGCGCTGCGTGAAGCCGGCGCGGAGGTGCTCGGCGTCGTGAGCATCTTCACCTACGGCATGAAAAAGGGCGTGGAGCGGCTCGCCGCAGCGCAGGTCAAAAACGTGAGCCTCACGGATCTGGACACCATTGCCCGCGTGGGTGCGCAGGAGGGCCATATCACCGAGGCCGACGTCGCGCGGCTGCTGGCCTTCCGCGAAAACCCCTCCGACGAGAGCTGGATCCAGGCAGAAAGTCAGGCGTGATATGAAGCATCTGATCGACATTATGCAGCTGACCCCGCAGGAGATCATGGAGCTCATCGACACCGCCTGCGCGATCATGGAGCACCCCGAGCAATATGCCCACAAGTGCGACGGGAAGATCCTCGCAACGCTGTTTTTCGAGCCGTCCACGCGCACGCGCCTGAGCTTCGAGAGCGCGATGCTCTCGCTCGGCGGCAAGGTGCTCAGCGTCGCCTCGGCAGAGAGCTCGTCCGCCTCCAAGGGCGAGACCGTCGCGGACACCGTGCGCGTCGTCAGCTGCTACAGCGACATCATCGCCATGCGCCATCCCAAGGAGGGCGCGCCGCTGGTCGCTTCCATGCACGCGCAGGTCCCGGTCATCAACGCGGGCGACGGCGGACACAACCACCCCACGCAGACGCTGACCGACCTCATGACCATCTACCGCGAAAAGGGGCGGCTGGACGACCTGACGATCGGCCTGTGCGGCGACCTGAAGTTCGGCCGCACGGTGCACTCGCTCGTCGCCGCCATGAGCCGCTGCACGGGCATCCGCTTCGTGCTCATCTCCCCGGAGGAGCTCAAGCTCCCGCGCTACGTGAAGGACGAGTATCTCAAAAAGCCCGGCGTTCCCTACACGCAGTCCACGTCGCTCGAGGCCGTGATGCCGGAGCTGGACGTGCTGAATATGACCCGCGTGCAGCGCGAGCGCTTTTTCAACGAGGAGGACTACCTGCGCCTGCGCGACAGCTATATCCTCACGCCGGATAAGCTCGAGACTGCCAAGCCCGACATGAGCATCCTGCACCCGCTGCCGCGCGTCAACGAGATCGCCGCCGCCGTGGACAACGATCCGCGCGCCTGCTACTTCAGGCAGGCGAAAAACGGCCGCTATATCCGCATGGCGCTCATGCTCAAGCTGCTGGGCATCGACTGACGGGAGGAGAAACGTTATGCTTATTGACTCGATTCAAAACGGGATCGTCATCGACCACATCACGGCCGGCAAGGCCATGGAGCTCTACCAGATCCTCGGTCTGGACAAGCTCGCCTGCACCGTTGCCATCCTCAAAAACGTCACCAGCGGCAAGCTCGGCCGCAAGGACATCATCAAGATCGACGGCGAGATGGAGCTCGACTGGGACCTGATCGGCTACGTCGATCCGAGCATCACGGTCAACATCATCCGCGGCGGCGAGCTGCAGGAAAAGCGCACGCTCAAGCTACCCGAGCGCATCCGCGGCGTGCTGCGGTGCAAGAATCCGCGCTGCATCACCTCGACCGAGCGCGAGCTGCCGCAGGAGTTCGTGCTCACGGATCGGGAGCGGCGCGTCTACCGCTGCCTGTACTGCGAGACCGAGGCGGGAAAGTGATCTCCCCGCAAATCTGAAAAATCAAGCGGCGCGTCCGATTTCGGACGCGCCGCTTGTGCTTGCCGTCAGGCAAGCAGCCGGATGCTTTTGGTCATCAGGATCAGCCCGAGGGCGACGATGAGGATCGTGCTGCCCTTGAGCAGATATTTGTTGTACCGCTTCGGGAGAAACGTCCCGAGCAGGCCGAACAGCAGCATAAAGACGCACGTGCCCGCGCCAAAGGCGAGCGTGCTCACCGCGCCGTTTGCCCACGACCCGGACGAGGCGGCGAAGACCTCTGGTGTATAACAAGGAGATTTTGCAGAGGTTAGAGAATCTGATCCCGCCGTCCACGGCGATTTCTGTTCAGGAGGCCATCTTCTCCGGCGATAACGCACGGCTGAAAGCGCAGATACAGACGCTGCTGACCCAGTCGGTCAGCTCCTTCGATACCGCCGGGGAGAACTTCTACCACGGCTTTATGCTGGGACTGTGCGCCCTGCTGGGCGGCGCTTTCGTGACCTCCAACCGGGAATCGGGCGACGGGCGCTATGACATTCAGCTGAAGCCCACGCAAAAGGGCCTTCCGGGCATCCTGATTGAGCTGAAAGCGGAGAAAAATTGCAGCGACGAAAAGCTGAAAAAGCTGTCCGAGACGGCCTTGCAGCAGATCAACGATTCTCCCACATTTCAAATCAGTTCTTGCTGCTTGGCAATCGGGAACAATTAGATCCAATAGGCTCGTTCCGTCAACAAGCATTCCAAAGTGCCAATTTGGCACTTTGGAACCGCCGTGTTGGCACTTTGGGCTTTCGCCAAAGTATCAATTTGATACTTTGGAAGCCAAAAACCGATACTTTAGGCATTACAAATCTCCCGCCCGGAAAGCCGAAAGGCTCTCGTAATAGTAGCTCTGGTCGATGCCGTTCCTATACACCTCACGGCTGCCCACCTCATCGGTCAGTGCCGCCTTCAGCAGCACCTTGATCTCCACATCCTTGATGGGGCTGCGCTCCATTGTAAGGAGATAATCCCCTTTATCCACCTTGCTCCAGTCCACGACCTTACCAATTTCGGTTTTCAGAATATGGTCAAGCCAAATGCGGGTGCTGCGCCCATTGCCCTCCCGAAAGGGGTGGGCAATATTCATTTCCACATATTTTTCGATGATCTCGTCAAAAATGGACTGTGGCATCTTGCCGATGTTGGCCAGCGCCTCTTCCAGATACATCAGCGGTGCAAAGCGGAAATTACCCTTCGCCAGATTCACCGTGCGCAGCTTACCGGCAAAGTCATAAATATCTTCAAACAGATATTTGTGAATTGCCTGTAAGGTCGAGAATTTACCCGCTGGTAGGGCGTCAAGCATGCCGTTTTCAAACAGCTCTACCGCCTTTTTCTTGCTGAGGCGTTCTTCTTCCCGGGCAAGATCGGCGGAGCTTGTCAACCCCAATTTGTTTTCCAGTGCCATCGTGCATCTCCAAAATGCTTACTTATCCGCCGCCACGCCGGACTTCATCCAGGCGTCTACTTCGCTGATCTTGAATTTCCAAAGGCGGCCTATTTTCGCAGCAGGCATATTTCTTTTCTCTATCCAGGCGAGTACTGTATCACGGCTGACGCCGAGGTATTCGCAAATCTCTTTCATTGAGTACCAGCGTTCGATGGTCGGTTCCATTAAAATGTCCTCACTTTCAGGCGGCTTCCGATAGCTATAATTATACAGTTTTAGTGTACCACAGCGAAACTGGGTTATCAATGATTATTGCGGATTTATAAGGAAAGCGGCAGAAAATAGTGTGAGCGACAGCGCGCAAAAAGAAACGCCAGCAGCCGGAAAAACCGACTGCTGGCGTGATCGTGGCGGATAGGGTGGGATTCGAACCCACGAGCCGCTTGCGCGACTACCTGATTTCGAGTCTTTTATGCAACTGTGACGGAGGTGTCCGTTTGGGGGTCGTTTCTGTAAGCCCCGTACCCGCCGAAAGCCGCTTGAAATCAGGCTTTTTCGCTCGGAAAGTCTTGCGGGACGGGCTTTTTTAAAAGTGGGTTCAAATCGGCATTTTTCCCGATTTTGGAGAGAAATGCGGGAAGATAGGAGAGAAAAATCGGGAGACGGCCATACACCGCAGAATAGAGCTTCCAACCGACGAAAATCTATTTTTGAGGTGTTACAAATGGATGTATTTCCCGTCAACTGGGACAGCGTTCCCGAGGTGATGAACAAGGAGCAATTCTTCCGCATCTGCCATATCAGCAAGTCCACGGCGCTGCACCTGCTCAAAAGCGGCAAGGTGCCCTGCGAGTGGTCGGGTAAGAAAACCCGGTGCTATAAAATCCGAAAAGAGGATGTGAAGGCCTATCTGGAGGAGCGGGCGATTTTCCCCGAACTCTATTCTGCGCCGAAGGGCTGGTACGGCACCCACTATGTGGCGAGGCTCTCCAAGGAGCTGCCGGAGGACACGCTGCGGCAGATGCACGGCTACTATGAAAAGCTGCTGCGCAAATACCCGGATGTGGTCACGGTAAAGGATGTGGTGACCCTGACCGGCTACACCCTGACCACCGTCCACAACTGGTGCAGCCGCGGGTCGCTGAAAGCCTTTCAAAAGGGACTGAAGTTCTGTATCCCGAAAATCTTTCTTGTGGATTTCTTCTGCTCCCTGACCTTCCGCTCCATCACCCGCAAAAGCCTCTGGCATATTCAGACGCTGAACGAGTTCAGCAGGAAGATGAAGAAATAATGTGCGATTCTGAAATTCGCACACTCGCACCTGCCTTTCGGTTTTGGTAGACTGTAACCGAAAGGCGGGTGCATTTTGCATTGCAGACCTGCCGGGGAAATTTTGAATGGGAGGATCACATATGGAATCGCTATTTGAGCAGTTGGGCGGCACTTACACAAGGCAGGGCGACTATTGCCTACCCGATGTTTGCTTACCGCCCGAAGAAGAACGGCCTATCGGCATTTACGGCCAGCGGCGGCGCACCTTTCTGAGGGAGCACCACCGTGTGTTGTATTATAACCTGCTGACCGCCGGGACACTGGGCGGCCACCTTGCAGACATCGAGGAGCAAGCGCAGGAACTCTTTCTTCGGCTGGTAGAACAATACGCAGATGCCGAGGGTGTGACGGAGAGGTTGAAGGCCAGCGAACCGCAGTCGTGGGTGCGGAAGATGAACGGCATCCGAAACCGAGCGAACGAGATCGTGATGCAGGAAATTGTATATGGGTAACGAGCAAGCGGGGGTCGATGACCTCCGCTTGTTTTGTGTGCAGAAAAGAACAATGCTGTTCTGAAACGACATTATTCCGAACTTTGTTGACATTGTTCTTTTATTTGGGTATAATGTACTTGTGATTTTATGCGTGGAGGTATCCCCTATGGCTGAAATGATCTCGGTAAGAGAGGCAGCAGTGCGCTGGAATATAACGGAGCGGAGAGTTGCGACGCTCTGCAAGAATGGGAGAATCGCCGGTGCGAAAAAGCAGGGCAATCGTTGGCTGATCCCCGCTGATACGCAGAAGCCGGCGGATCAGCGGCTCAAGACGGGCGCTTTCCGCAAGACGGAGCGCGCGCCGAAGCTGCCCCTGCCCATCGGCGTGTCCAACTACTGCCTTGCCTCGTCGGAATACTACTACATCGACAAGACGATGATGATCAAGGACTTTATCGACGAGCGTCCGATGGTGACGCTGTTCACCCGCCCCCGGCGTTTCGGCAAGACGCTGAATATGGATATGCTGCGCACTTATTTTGAAAAGAGCGACAAGGATACCTCCGTCTACTTCCGGGATAAGAAGATCTGGGCCTGCGGCCAGAAGTACCGGGATTATCAGGGCAAGTACCCTGTGATCTTCCTGACCTTCAAGGATGTGAAGTTCGACACTTGGGAGGAGACCTTTGCGGCCATCCGGGATATTTTCGCAAAGGAGACCCGGCGGCACAAAGAGCTGCTGACCAGTGAAAAGTGCGACGAGTACAGCAAAAAGACCTATGAAAAGCTGGCAGACGGCAAGGTCAGCGAGGTAGAGCTGGCTTCTGCACTGCTGGACCTGTCCGCTATGCTGCACAAGCACTATGCCGTTGCGCCTATTATCATCATCGACGAGTACGACACCCCCATCCAGCAGGGCTATCAGAAGGACTATTATGACAAGGTCATCCGGTTTATGCGGAACCTGTTTTCCGGCGGGTTCAAGGATAATCAGCACCTGTCCTTCGGCTTCCTCA